>Ga0209369_1000775_pt1 | contig 25331 bp, 16 predicted proteins | sample EBPBio142010_DNA_FD_185865 | JGI IMG/M metagenome (GOLD analysis project Ga0209369, IMG submission 185865) | Wastewater treatment Type I Accumulibacter community from EBPR Bioreactor in Madison, WI, USA - Reactor 1_10/4/2010_ DNA (SPAdes)... | ecosystem: Engineered > Bioreactor > EBPR >... | reverse complement strand
CGATGCGGAAGCGGCCCTGGCCCGCGAGCAATACGGCTTGGTGGTGCTGGATATCGAACTGGGGCGGGAGCGTCACGCGGGTGTTGCGATCATCAACGCCATCAACAAGCGCGCCAGCGGTACACCAGTGCTGGTGGTATCGGCGATGCCCGCCACCATTTACCGCGGCATCATGAAGGCACTGGATGCCTGGGATTATTTGCAGAAGGCCACCTTCGAGGAAGCCGAGTTCATCGATACCTTCCTGGAAATCCTGCGCGCGGTCCGACAACGTGAAAGCGTCAAGCCGCCCTTGGCTGCCAGCGACGAACTCTCTATGGATCCCCTGCGGCAAAGCACGCCCCTGTGGCGGGGACAACGAATCAACCTGCCACTGACCGCCCAGCGCATCCTCGCTGCGCTCTACGAGAAACGGGGCGAAGTGGTCTCTTACGAAGAACTGGCCCAGGTGGTCAAGAGCGGCCGAAGTCGGGACAACATCCGTAAACACATCAGCAGCATCCGCGAGGCCTTCCGCGAACTGGACGAGGCGTTCGACCGTATCGAGAACATCCCCATGCGCGGCTTCCGATGGTCAGACCCGATCGCCACCGGCGCAAGCGACCGGTAAGCGGGCGATGGACAGCAGGATATTCTTCGGCAGCAACCTGGCGCATCGCTACGCCTCCTCGGTGAGGTCGCCGGAATGAAACCGCTGGCCTGGCTGGCGTCGTTCCGGCTGCGCATCCTCTTTCGGACTTCCTTCCTGCTGCTTGCGCTGGCCGTGGTAGCCATGGCGGTCGCAGTGCTGCAGGAGGAAAAGCAGCGCAGTTACGACAACTATCAGGCGAGCTTCGCCAAGACCAAGGAACAGATCGTCGCCCGCCTGCGCCACCCGGCTGGCCAGTTGGCACTTCTCAACCCGCCGCGCGGCGAGGGTCCCGTGACACCGCTACGCCCGGTGATGCTGCCCTTCTCGGCCATCGACTTCGACGATCAGGGCAAGGTCCGCCATGCCGTGGAAATGGCCGGTTGCCTGGTCCAGTACAAGAACTACGGCAGCCTGTGCGTCGCGATTGCCAACAATCCCTGGGCCGGCGGCTTCATCTATGCGGCGGGCACTTTCGTCAGCAGCACGCTGCTGCCTCACCGCATTGGTAACGAATTCCTCGATGGCGCTCACCGCCTACGGGTGGTGGTCAGCCTGCGCGGAGAGACCTACCGCTGGGTCGCGCCCTTCGAAGTCCCGAGCCGCGACGAGCGTCGGCGAGCGTTGGGGATGCGGGGTCGTTTCACGGGTTACGTGGAACTCGACGACCGGGACTACACCGGCGAGATGCCGGTGAAGGAATTCCGCGGCTGGGTATGGCAGAGCGGCCGGTGCCTCGACGCCACCCGGGAGAGCGACGAGAACTGCGATAAGAAATCGTTCTTCTCGCTACGCTTGCCGATCGATGCGCTGCGCGACGCGCTCTTCCAGCCCGAGAAGCCCCAGTGGCCGCCGCCGGACCTCGACCAGTTCGAGGTCCAGGTCGAAGTACTCCCGCCCGGCGACGGCCCGGCGCTTTTCGACAGCAACGCCGACGGTGCCGTCCCGCCCTTTTCTCTCAACGACCTGACAAGCCTTCTTCTGCCCGGCGAAACCCTGACGATTCAGAAGACCGACCGCGGTGAGCCTACTAATCTGGTCCAACTGCATGGCAAGGATGAGGTTCTGGAGGAGCCTTCGCCACTACTCACCCGCCTGATTCGCAAATTGCCGGTGGAGCGTTACGACGCCCCGGTCGAACTCGCCGACGAGGTGGTGACGCCCATGGGCAGCTATCGAATTCTGTTCCACGGGGATGCACGCAGTGTGAACAAAATCCTGAGCGCCGTCGCCTCGCGCGTTTCCTGGTTTGTCGGTGCCATGCTGCTGGCCATCGCGCTGGCGTGGCTCGTCATCGAGACCGGCGTGGTCCGGCGCATATCCCGTCTCACGCGACGTTCCAGCGCGCTCTCCAGGAGCGTGAAGGGCGTAGACGGCCTACAACGCTTCGATCTGGCGGATCTCCGCGGCAGCGACGAGCTGGGGATCCTCGCCAACTGCCTCAACGACCTGCTGCGGCGAGTGAAGGAAGACGCCGAGCGGGAAAGGATACGCGCCGAGCAGGAACGGGACATGTGGCACGCCGTTGGTCACGAAATCATGTCGCCGCTACAATCGCTCCTGGTGCTGCATGGCCACACCGACGACCCCAGCTACCGCTACATCAATCGCATGCAGCAGGCGGTGCGTGTGCTCTACGGCAACGCCAGTCCGAGCGAAGCCTTTCAGTCCTCCGCGTTGCAGGTGCAGGCGATCGACATCGCCAAGCTCCTGCGAAATGTCGCTGACAACGCCGGTTTTGTCGACGTGCGTTGCGCCGCTGCGTACCAACCGGTGTGGGTACGCGCCGACGAGTTCCCCCTCGAAGACGTCTTCTCGCACATCCTCAAGAACGCGGATCGCTACCGTCAGCCTGGCACGCCGATCACCCTCACCCTGGAGAGCACGGAGACCACGGCGACGGTGATCATTCACAATGTCGGCCAGCCGATTGCTGAGGATTTCCTGGACAAGATCTTCGAGTACGGCGTTTCCGAGCACGCGGAAGCCGGCGCCAACGGTAACCGCGGCCAGGGTCTCTTCGTCGCCAAGACCTATATGGCCAAGATGGGCGGGACGATCGCCGTCCGAAACGTGGGAGATGGCGTAAGTTTTGTGCTGACGCTGCAGCGGATGCGGGGTGGAGGGGCTCAGTAATCTCCTCCAACGGGTTCCCGGCAGAGAATCGAGTACTTCTGCCAGCCCGCCGGAGCGCTGGGGTAGAGCCAAGAATCCAGCACCGGCCTTGACCGATCATTCCGGACGGCGATGATCGGGGCACTTGCAAGTGCATAATTCGTGAAAAGAAATGCAGGACACGAACAGGCGGCGGCCCTCGCCTCGACTGCACCCGGCCCGGTACTCTGGCTTCCCGGCCTCAACAGCGCTGGTTTTGAAAGGAGCGGCATGAGCAAGACCCATGAGGAGCCACCGCCGGATGGAACAGCGCCTGAACAGGGCAACGACCGACCCTCAATCCCTGCAGTCGAATCGGGCGCGCTTGCAGCCCGTTTGAAGGTGCTCATCAGGCCGGGGTCGGTAGCCTCCTTTGCCAAGCGATGTGGTCTCGCGGAATCCGTCCTCCGGGCGTACATCAGCGATGGGCGAATGCCCTCGCTGGACAAGGCTCTGGCCATTGCCACCGTCGGGGGCGTCACCCTTGACTGGCTCGCGACAGGACGCGGCCGACGCGTCACTGGCCAAGTCCTCGCGGTCGACACCACGGCCTCTGGCAACACCGGCGATGCTGAAGGACTACAAACACCGACACTCGACCCCGTCGTATTCAAAGGTATCCTGAGGGCCATCCTCGAAGCCCAGGGCGATCGCGCGACGCCGGAACACCTTGCCGCCTTGGCCGTCGATCTGTATCAACGCGCCATGATTCTTGACCAGCCGGAATAGACCCCTCCGGGGCCTTCGGCCCTCAGTTCTCAGCAACCTGCGCGCTGTCGCCGACCAGCGGAGTGTCGCCTCGCGCTTCCGGCGAGTGAACCGCAAGCCCCCTATACCGAACGAACGCTGTTTGGCGTGACGAACACGACTCAAGCCTGCCGACGGGCAGCAGGCGATGGACCGCGACCCGTTCGTTCGCGATCCATCGCCTGAAGGAGAATGTCGAGGAGGACTCCCCGCAGCTTCGATGCGAGTCCCCTCCAGAAAACCTCAGCGAATACTCACGGTCCCCGCCTTCCACGCCGGAGACTGCCACCGGTAGAAGACAGACAGCGAAGAAGGTTTGTCGGCCCAGCGTTCGATCTCCAGGCTGGACAGGTTCAGCAGCTCGAAGCTGATCTTGTAGCGGCCGTCCACCTTCGCCTCGCGGGCAGCGAGCATCTTCGTGCGGCCCGGGACCCATCCGGCAAATTCGACGTAGCCAAGTTCGGGGGTGTCGGTCGCCGGCGGTACGACATCGAGGATCCAGCCCGTCGGTTCCTGGCGAAAAACCCACATCTCGCGCCAGGTGTCGAGCAGCTGCACGGCCAGGGTCAGGGCGGCACCCTCGGGGTGGGCGACGGCCGATGCCGACCAGACGATGCCGTAGGTACAGCGTGTGAGAAGCGGGTTCTTCACGTCGTGTCGCGCATCGACCAGATGAACGCAGGTCTCGCCTGGCTCACCGGGAGTGGTGACGATCCCGAGACCGACCGACGCCTTGATCGGCTCGAGCGGGAGCCCGGGCTCGGTAGCCCAGCGCGAAGCGCCCACACGAATCGAGGCGTCGCTGTAGGTCGCGGCATCGCTTTCCGCCAACTCGTGTTGGTTGATCGCCGCCAGTTCGTTCACCGCGCGGTTGCCTGCCTCGGCAACGGCCGCGGTGCCGAGTTCGGACCGCCTCGCCCGTTGCCAGGCGAGACTTGCCCACACCCCGGCCTTGCGCAGGTGCAGGCGGTTCTTGAGGACCTCCGGGAGCTGGGACGTGTCGATCCGGTCCAGCACTTCGGCCCGCCAGTTGTCGAGGGCGAACCGCTCGACCGGCGTCAGCCTCGGTGAAACGCAATCGTGACGAGTGAGCGCCAGCGCCGCCAGGGCTTTCTGCAGATCGCTCGCCGGCAACGCGAGGACACGGCGGAAGGCGTCGCCGTCGTAGCAGAGCTGGACTTGATCGTCGCGCTCGACGCTGACCATGGTCACGCCGTAAGCGGCGGCGACTTCGAGATGTTCGCCAACGGCGCTGTCGGGTCTCTTTGCCCGGCGCGAGCTGGCGCTTCGGGCGAGACGTTCGGCGAAGGTGCCGAGCGCGTCGAACACTTCGCCATCGATGGCTTCGGCGGGTGCTGCCTTGAGATAGGCGGCGGCATAGCTGATGCCCAGGGCTTCCGCCCCTGGCGTGTCGCGCAGAAAACGGACCACGGCAAGCAGTTCGGGAGCGTTTTCCGGTTTCAGCGACTGCGGCCGAACCTGGCTCGCGCGGACGTAGCCGGCACGTTCCCGGCGATGGTCGTAAACCTGCAGGTAATCGCCCTTGGTGCCACGGATTTCCAGGCTGTCACCCTGCCACAGCACGGCATGCTGGGCGGCACTTTCCCTCGGGGCGGCACGCAGACCGGCCTGATCCTGGGTGACGATGGCGATGATGGTGAGTGCGGTAGCCAGCATGGTCATTGCCCTCCCTCGGAACTATCCTCCGCTGCGCGACCGTCCGGCGCCCCATAGCGTCCTGATGGCGCAGGCGTCACTCGGCCGCTACCGAGCAGGGCGGCACCAATAAAGCCGCCGTCGCGCGGTGGTGGCGCGATGATCACCGAAATCTTGTCGGAGAGCTTGTCGGCCATCGTTTTCTGGATCAGGAGCGGATGCTTGTCGATCAGCGCGCCGTCACGCGCCAGCTGTTCGCTGGCGACTTTTCCCATGCGCTCCTGCCGATATGCTTCGGCGTCGGCCAGCTGCCGGCGCGAATCGGCTTCGCCGGCTGCCTCGATGCGACGCGACTGAGCGGTGGCTTCGGCGCGCTTGATGCGGGTCACTTTCTCGGCCTCGGCTTCGAGCCCGCGTTGCTCGATCTCTTTCTGCTTGAAGGGCAGGACGTGTTTCATCGCTTCGGCCTGCGCCCTGGCGGCGATGATTCGCTCCTGGGCGGCGGCCTCGGCAGCGGTTTCCCGGCGCACCTTCTGGGCCAGAGCTTCCAGTTCGCTTTGCTTGACCTGCTTGTCTTTGAGCTCCAGCGTGTAGCGCATTTTTTCGCTGGCAAGTTCTTCGGCGAGCAGGGTTTCCATGCCTGACCGGTAGTCGCGCGGCAGGTCCACCTTGCCCAGGGTCACCGACTCCAGAACGATCCCATCGGCGGCCAGGCGGGGTATCAGTTCGCGCTCGATGGACTCCTGAATGTCCTGGCGTTTGCTGGAGAAGATCTCGCGTACGGTGTAGCGGGACAGGGTCTTGTAGAGCACGCCCTGCACCATCGGCTCGACGATCTCACCGTTGAGATCCTCGGGCAGGTTGCGGGCCACGGCTGCGATCTGTTTTGGGTCGAGCGCGTAGCGCACCGAGATGTCGATGCCCAGTGAAAGCCCCTCCACCGACTGGAAAGGCGCCGGGCCGCTGGCTTCGAGTCCATCGATCGGGCGATAGACCTGGTCGCGCAGCGAGAAGCGCCGCAGTTCGTGCAGATGGGGAATGACGACCGCGGCGCCTTCGTGCACTTCGACCGAATCGCCGGTGAGCTGATTGAGGCGGATGCCGACTTCCCCACGACCGATGCTCTGCACCGGGGGATTCGTGTAGAGGGCGTAACCGCCGGCGGTGAGCACACCGAGCGTGGTAAGACCAACGGCGTGACGACGGATGGCGCTGCCGCAGCAGACAGCCAGCGAACCGACACCAGTCGCCGCGCTACCCAGCGCGTTGCGAACGTTTTGAGCGATCTTTGTGAGCTGTTCCGACATGATGTTTCTCCCCACAGCATGATCTTCGATGAAAGGGACGAGTGCCCCGCCGTGGGGTCGGGAAGATCGGTCCGCACCCCGGTTCGGCATGGAATCCATGGTCGTCCAAGTGCCGCGGAGGGTTCAAAGGCGACGCGGGGGCAGTTTCGTCACGGGCCGGCGGCTTTTCTACCGGAACGTCGTCATTTCTTCAGGGCTGTGAACAAATCTTCACAACCTGGCCGTGAACTTGCCCGTCAAGCGGGAGAGCTGCGACGTGTGCAGGCGGTTGGCCGCTGAAGAGCCCTTCCCTGCCTCGGCGAAATGCGTCCTCCGTGGTCTCTTTTCGAATGCCGCTGGGCCGGTCGTTTCCATAGCATGCGGTGCACTGGCGGCGCACTGAGCGCGCGAAGGAACGTTGAACGCTCCTCATGTGTGCCAGCAGGTTTACTGCAGTGCGTCTGCCAGGCTTCGCTGCCCACTCCCGGGTGCGGCGGTCAATGACGTGACTCAGGAGAAAACCTGACATGACAGTTCTCGGAATCGATATCGGCTATTCCAACCTCAAGTTGGCCTGCGGTGACCCCGGTGGCGAACCGCGAGTTCTGCTGCGACCCGCCGGCGCTGCGCCGGCCGATCGGCTCGGAGAAAAGATTGCCACCAACGGCGAGGAAGATTTCTTGCGTGTGCTGGTGAGCGGGGAACCGTTTGTCGCCGGTCTATCGCCGGATCGTGCCGAGCTCTGGAGTCGCGAGTTGCACGAGGACTACCCGTCGACGGACTCTTATCGCGCCCTCTTCCATGCAGGGCTTCTGCTTGCCGAATTGGACCAGATCGACCGGCTTGTGACCGGACTTCCGGTCACTCAATATCTCAACCCTGAGTTGCGCCAGCGCTTGGCCGGGCAGATGCGGGGAGAGCACCAGATCACGCCGCGGCGGAAGGTCACGGTGAGCGAGGTCAAGGTCGTCCCGCAGCCCGTGGGAGGCTTCGTCGACTACGTCTGGGGATTGCCGGATGCCACGGAAATCGAAGACAGCCGGGTGCTGGTGGTCGACCCCGGCTTTTTCTCGGTCGACTGGGTCCTGATCAGTAACGGCGAACTGCGGCGCCAGTCGTGTGGCACGAGCCTGGAGGCGTCTTCGGTGATCCTGGATGAAGCCGTTCGCCTGATCGCGCAGGATTTTGGCGGCAATGTCGGCAGAGAACGTCTGGAGCACACGCTCCGCAAGGGACACCCACAGGTCCGTCTTCTCGGCGAGCGGGTCGAAGTCGCGCCCTACCTGAAGAAGGCTGCCGACAAGGTCGGGCCGATCGTCACCACCCGCTTGCGAGAATCCCTGCGCAAGGAGAACGCGAATGCTGACCTGGTGCTGCTGGTGGGCGGCGGCGCGGGGTTCTTTGAGGAGGCGATCAAGGACGCGTTCCCGCAGCTCAAGGTGTCGACGCCGGAGGCGTCGGTTTTTGCGAACGTGCGCGGGTTCTGGCGGATGGGCGCTTGAGATGTCGTCGCTGCGCATCGTGGTGAAGATCCCGACGGGCACCTACCCGGAGTTGCTTGCCGATCTTGACAACGTCGCGACACGAGCGCGGGCGGAACGGCTCAGAGTGCTGGCGATGATCGGCTTGCGGGATTTGCGTCAGGGACCGTCGCGAGATCAGGCGTCATCGGATTTGCACAACGCGACCAAGGACGGAGCAGCCGATCGGAAGCAGTCAGCGAAGACAATCATTGGCAAGCTGACTCAGGGACTGTAATCCCGAAGAACATCAAGGCGTTCTGCCGCTGTGATCTGCCGACAGAAGGCCTCAATGCGGCCGTCGGCGCCCCACCTGCACCGTGCTCCCGCAAGCCTTCGAGCAGAGGGGAAGGACGTTGCCCGCACCTCCCGACCGAGTCCGCGCGCTGCCCTGCTCGCTGCTGGCAACGCCTAATTCTTGGGCAGCGGAGAGTTTCCCTTGCCGGAGGCCCGTCGAAGGCAGTTTTCCACCGTTTGTCCACTGCTTACCCACAGGGTTGCCAGTACATTCTGTGGGCAGAGAGAGATGGCCACCAAGGCAGAAGTCGTCTCCGTTGAAATCCCAATGACCTTCAAGAAGCGAGGCGGGCGCAAGGTGATCGTTCTACCTGATGGCACGCACTGCAACCCGGCGCCGATGGCGACCATCGACAACACCATGATCAAAGCGGTCGCGCGGGCATTTCGTTGGCAGAGATTTCTGGAGAACGCTACCTACGGCTGTCTGGACGAGATCGCCAAGGCGGAAAAGATCGGGCCTTCCTTCGTGAGTCGCGTGGTGCGTCTCGCGCTGCTCGCGCCGGACATCGTGGAAGCCATTCTCGCAGGCAAGCAACCTGCACATCTGACGTTGAAGGATCTGATGCAGCCATTTCCGGTGGAATGGGCGGGGCAGCGGTTGCAGTTCGGTATTCTGGGGAGGCAGTGAAGAAGCGCTCGCAACAGAAAAATTGTCGCTTACAATCCTCAGAAGCTCTGCCCATTTCGCGCTTCAGTCCAACTCGGCTTATCATTTGTCGCTGCTATGCCACCAATAAAAGCTATACGTTTTGGAGATTACAATGGGATCTCAGGTTAACGCGACTTGCCGGTGCGGCGTGGATACTAGCATCCTGATAGGTGGCGGAATGGACGATTTTTTGAGCACCTGCTTGTTCCCCTGCCTTTGTGGACACTGCCATAGCGTTGTGCAGGTCAACCTTCTCGCCAAGCCCTTGCAATGCCCCCAATGCAAGACGGCGACAGTAATTCCGTATGACGATCCGGCACTCACAGAGTACTCAGCAGAGCCTAGTTCAGCTACTTGGAAGTCGGTCTTCCGCTGGGGCGGTGGAAAAAACAAGAGTCCCGAACAGCGGATTGTTGCAAGCTGGAACGTGAAGGAGCCACTCGGAAGGAGCCTTGATATAACTGACGGGAACTACCGATGCCCAAGGTGCGGACAGATGACCCTGCAATTTTCCGATACAGGCTTACGCTGGGACTAATAGCAAATAGCTGCAAACATCACACCCATCAAGCTGGACTATCGCCAAGCGGATGTTAGAGGTCACATTCGACCACAGCGGGCATTCGCGGTGATGACGGTAGCAATTCCAGCTGTCGCTGGGCTTTGACAACGTGCAACTGACGAGCTTGCTGAAACGACAAACCGAGACCAACAAGGGCGGCTGGCGTGCTCTTCGTGCCGAGTAGGCCAGGCAGAGTGACGTTGGTGCGCCTGATTTCGGCGCGAGACTCGCCAATCGGGGCGTGGCGACATGAATAGAGGAGCAGTCGCTCTACGTAGCTTTCTTCTATCTCCGGAAATCCCGGGACTCAATACTTTTTGGCGGGCGCACAACCTATCCTGGTGATGCCATCTGGGATAATATTCAACGGTGCGGGAGTGTCGTCAAGACAGGGTGGGACATGGAACACGGACAAGAAACTGGCGATTACCAAGCCAACGACCCGGACGCCCTGGTAGGCGAGCTTTTTTCGGGGAGACTCACCGTTGGCGAAGCCATTGAAACGCTCCGCACCCGCCTGTTAGATCTTTCCGCCCGCAACCGGCTGCTGAACTATCGCCATCCCAAGGGCCGGTGCGTCCAGATTGCCGACGAGCCGAACATCAATCTTGTTTTTGACCGCCTGTATGGTGACGCTAGGGCTGTCCCGTTCAAGTACGTTCCGGAACCTTCCCCGGATTCCTACGAGGGAAGACGGCCTGAGGCGCGTCTCTACGCCCCGCGTCTCGGCGTCTCGACAGCATTCGAGTTCGCTCCAAATCGCGGCGGCGCGAACGGTCGGCGCTTGCATGGCATTCAGACCCTGCTCTACCCCGCGGAGCTTGAGCGCCAGCTTCGGAAGATGGCAGGCGAAGCCAAGACCGCTGTTGAGGAGACGGGCACCAATATGCTCTTCCTCGTTTTTGGCTTTCTCGAATTCTACGACAGCGAGGACTCCGAGAGGGGTATGCTCGCCCCGCTACTCTCCCTGCCGGTTACTCTCGTCCGGGGTGAGATTGACAAGGATACAAGGACGTACCAATACACCGCCCAGCACAACGGCGAGGATCTGGCGGAGAACTACACCCTTCGGGAGAAACTGCGCCGAGACTTCATGCTCTCCGTGCCGGAGTTCGGCGAAGAGGATGAGCCGGAAACCTATTTCACGAGGATCGAGCAGGCCGTCCAGAACAAGCGGCGGTGGAAGGTGCGCAGGCAGATCACGCTCGGTATGCTCTCCTTCGGGAAGCTGGCCATGTGGGCCGATCTTGACACGAAAAAGAATGCCGGACTTGCCGAGCATGAGCTTGTCAAGTCGGTGTTTTCCGGCGGATCGGGCGGTGGCGACGGGTCGCTTCACGCCGAGGACTACCTCATCGACGAGAGGCCCGAGGCGTTGCAGCCCCTGATCTACGATGCAGACTCCTCGCAGCATAGCGCGATTCTCGACGTGCTTTCCGGGAAAAATCTGGTGATCAACGGGCCCCCGGGCACCGGTAAATCGCAGACGATCACCAATGTCATTGCAGCCGCTCTCGCCAAGGGCAAAAAAGTGCTCTTCGTCTCCGAGAAACTCGCCGCCCTCGAGGTCGTTCGACGGCGTCTAAACCATGTTGGTCTTGGGCATTTCTGCCTGGAGTTGCATTCGCACAAAACGCAAAAGAAGAAGTTCCTGGAGGACATCCAAGCCAGACTTGAGGAGCGCTTCCCGGGCCCAGCTCAGTTCCAGGCCAAGCTGGCTATCCTCCAACGACAAAGGGTCGAGCTGAGGAGATATGCAGAGCTGATGGGCAGCAAGGTCGGCAACGCTCTGGGCATGACCGTCAACGAAGTGTTTTGGGCGGCCGAACGCCGCCGCCAGGAGTTGGGCGATCTTGCTGCCCAAGTCAACGCCATCGGGTTCCCCGACGCGTCGCAATGGGCACACGACGACATCGCGTTCCGCAGATCGAGGTTGGCAGGTCTGGCCGGGATATACCACGCCATAGGCAAATATGGGCTTGGGCATCCATGGTGGGGATTTCGGCCCGAGCCGCTGGCGCCATCCGACGATGAGGCCATCGCGAGAGTTACTCTACATGCCCTTGATCATGCCCGATTAGCCTCGGAAGGGGCCGATGAGGCTGTAGCCTATTTCGGGTTCACGGCGCAGCCCGACGTGGCATCTGCGGCAAGAATTAGGAACGTTCTCGATTCGGCCCCGGCGGTTCCGGATGGAACGTCGCCCTCGCTACTGTCGAAGATGTTCGATCCCGATCTCGACCCCAAGGGGCTGCGGAGTTCGCGGCTACTCTCGGACGTGGCGAAAGGGGTGATGGAGAGCCGCGCCCTGTTTGAATCGGCAGCACGGGTTTTGGCCGACGGAGCGAGAATAGCCCAAAACGAGATGGAGGCAGCGCGCAGGCTTGCCGAACAAGAGCATCTGTCCGTTCCATTCCTGTCCGCTGACATCGCTTTGTCAATGGACGCGGTGCGCAGATTGGAGAGGGCGTTAGAGTCCTTCGACACTGTCGTCCGCGTTGCCTCCCCGGCATACGCTCCGCTCGGTGCCACGGCGACGGCGGCATTCATCACGACCCTTGAGTCCCGCAGTGTCTCGACATTGGCCTCGTTCCCGATCCGCATCGTCTCGGAACGGACGGCCACCGTGTTGGAGGCGGTCGAACGTCTTTCGGGGGCCCTGTCACGCATTGACGGCATTGCGACGCGTCGCGGCCTACCTTTCGACTCGACCCCCGAGTCGGTTGCCAAGCTGGCGAATCAGGGCGGTCTCACCGGGTTGATCAGCGGCGTCCCTGTGGACGAGGCAGCGCTGGCTAAGGCACGTCGCTACGCCGCTTTCCCCTTGGCCGACAAGCCCGTCTCGGAAATGGCCCGGTTAAGGGTCCTCCTTGAGGCACAGATCGCATCATGGATGGAGGCGATTGAACGCTGCAGCACTGCTGCGGAGAAGGTCGGCCTCGGATTTGACTCAACTGCGGCAGCGGTTGCCGAGATTTTGGCGCTGTCCAAGGTGGCGGTAGACGCCCCCAACGAGTTGCTTGAATACCGCGGCGCGTCTTTTGGCCATCCAAGGATGGCGGATCTGATCGACAAGACCACGTCGGCCCGTACGGTTGAGCGCGATGGCCGTGCCTCCCTTGGGCAAATCTTTTATCTTGATGCCTTGCCAGCGGTCGATAACATCAAGTCCGCAGTGGCTGCCCTACGCTCCAAGGACGGTTTGTTGTCTTGGTTCGATAGCGATTGGCGGAAAGCCAAGCGACTGCATGCCGGTCTCTGCAGGGAAAAGCGAAAGCTTGGCGGCCGCGAACGGGCCGAGGAGCTGGCTGCTTTGGCGTCGTGGATCAAGGCCAGGGAGGCGTTCGCCTCCGATGACGAGGTCAAGGCAGCTTTCGGTGGACTGTTCCGCGGCTTGGACACCGACCCCGATGCAATCGCCCGGCTCCATAGTTGGTATCAGACATCCCGCGCGACAATGGTGGTTTGCCCGGGCCTGACGGATAAAATCGACTTGACATCGATTCCGGCCGTGCGTGTTGCCGAGCTGGCGGCAAAGGCCGGACCAATCGCCGCCGACGCTGAGCACTTGGCGGGCGCCGAGGCGGCGGTGCGTTCAATCTTCGGAGCCGGCGTCGCTGGATTCCACGACGCCCTATCCAAGGGTTGGGAGAACGCGCTCGGCGTTCTCGTGAAGGCTGCGGAGAGCCTCGGGATCGTGGTGGGCTTCTTCGCAACCAGGGTCGATTCCAGCCTTTCCCCGAGGGACGCCCTCCGTCTCATGGAGGCAAGGGCAGAACTGACGGCAGCTGGACTCGATTTGGCGACACTCATTTCGGGCGAGCAGGTCATCAGGGTAGCCGGAGGCGACGAGTTGGGGGACCTTGCAAGCTTGGCCGGTGGGCCTTGGCGGGAAGCGCTGTCGGCGATATCTCGGTGCGCCATGGAGGCATCCGAGGCAGCAACGCAAGCCACCGTGTTCGCCGTGCCCGAATCACCCATGGCGGTAGCCGGCGCGTTTGCGAAGGCCAAGCGAGAGCTTGATTCCGCTTGGGGGGCGCTCGTCTCTTTACCGGCTTGGGATAGTTTCAAGAACTGGCAGGATCTTGCCGGGGCTGCGCGAGAGGACGCGGGAGCAGCTAAGGAGATATTGGAGAAGTTTGCCCCCATTGCGAGAAACGGAGTGTCCGCCAGCCAGGTCTTCGCGGCTGCCGCCGACGAGGCGGAGGCCAACGCCGTCCTTGAACGTCTTGCCACATCCGCCGACGTCAGACGCGTATTGGACGATATGTTCTCAGGTGCCGAAACCGATCTTGATGGGCTTGCCATGACCCATGGCTGGGGTGCTGCTATATGCGCGCTCGATCTCCCCAAGGTGGTTAGACGACAACTACTATCGGAGGATGCAAAGACCGTCCTGGAGCACTCCAAGCGCATCTATCGGCTGATCGACGATGGATGCCGAGGGACCAGGGATTCGATGGAGCGCCTGTCTTCCTTTGGCGCCTTTTCGTGGACGGATTGGCAGGCACCGTCTCGCTCTACCCAAGGACGGGATCTGCCATCGGAGCTTGCCGCGAGGTTGTATGCTCCCGTAGGCGATCCAGGATCTGTGCTTCCATGGTCAAAATACCTATCACTCCGAACGCAGGCAAAGCAGGAAGGGTTGGGGGATTTCGTAGCGGCCCTCGAAGCCGAGAATATGCCGGCATCGGCGCTTTCTGCCGCTTTTGATCTGGCGGCATATCAATCCATCGGACGCTCGATTTACCGAGCATTCCCTGAGCTGTCGCGTTTCAACGGGGCTGCTCACGAGAAGATCCGCTCTGACTATCGCGCCCTGGATGCGGAAATCGTTTCCCTTACTGGCCAGGATTTCGCCAGCCAGATTGCTCGCCAGACCCGCGCTCCCGAAGGGCAGCGGGGTGCAACGGTCGGCGACTACACAGAAATGCATCTCCTGCGTCGCGAGATTAACAAGCGTCGCAGGCACATTCCCATCCGCCAACTGGTCACGAGAGCAGGCAGGGCTTTGCAGGAGCTCAAGCCGTGCTTCATGATGGGCCCACTTTCAGTTGCTCAATATCTCGATCAGGGTGCCCTCAGATTTGATCTGGTGGTGATGGACGAAGCGTCACAGTTGCGACCGGAGGAGGCGCTTGGCGCTGTCGCTCGAGGAGCGCAGCTCGTGGTTGTGGGCGACCCGAAGCAGTTGCCGCCGACCAGCTTCTTCGACCGCATGTTGGACGCCGGTGACGACGAGGACGAGGATGACGCGCCCGCCGCAATTACGGGAATGGAAAGCATCCTCGACATCTGCCAGCAACTGTTTACCCCGGTTCGCAGCCTTCGCTGGCACTACCGTTCCCACCACGAGTCGCTGATCGCGTTCTCGAATCACCATTTCTATAAGAACCTGATCGTCTTCCCTTCCCCCTACGCAAAGAGCCCAGGCCTCGGGGTGAAATACCGCTACGTTCGCGGCGGGCTCTACAAGGATAGGCAGAACGTCCCCGAGGCACACAGATTGGTCGACGCGGTACTGGAGCACATGCTCAAGCGGCCTGACGAGTCGCTCGGCGTGGTCACGCTAAACCAGACCCAGCGCGAACTGATTGAGGAGCTACTCGAAAAAAAACTGAAAACCTTCGCCGAGGGAGATACGTTCCTGGAGCGTTGGGTGGCCGCAGGTTGGCCCTTCTTCATCAAGAACCTTGAGAACGTCCAGGGCGACGAGCGCGATGTCATCTTTATTTCGACCACTTTTGGGAAGGCTGCTGGTACCGACAGGGTCAGGCAAAACTTCGGCCCGATCAGCAGACCTGACGGATGGCGCCGACTGAACGTGCTCTTTACCCGTGCCAAGCGCAGGATTGAGCTGTTCACATCGATGGGGCCCGAGGACATTGTGGTCGAGGAGAGCACCCCGCTTGGGACCAAGGCATTGCGAGACTATCTGGACTTCGCCAAGCGGGGCGTCCTCGTGACCACTGACGAGGGTGAGCGGGAGCCAGACAGCGATTTCGAGATCTCGGTGGCAAACGTTGTCTCAGCACTTGGGTTCAAGGTGAAGCCGCAGTTGGGTGTTGCTGGCTTCTTCATCGACATGGCTGTACGGAACCCGGATCGTCCCGGCGAGTTCTTGGCGGGGATTGAGTGCGACGGGGCGACGTACCACAGCGGCTTCTCTGTCCGCGACAGGGATCGCATCAGGCAGGAAATTTTGGAGTCCCTCGGCTGGAAGGGTCGCATCTATCGGATCTGGTCGACCGACTGGTTCTACAACCCGAGGCGCGAAACCGGGCGCCTTAGGGAATTCCTGGAGGAACGAAGGCACCTGTCGTCTCTTGAATGTCCGGTTGAATCGGAAGACGATCTCGATCCAAGCGACGACGGCCTTGCTGAGGAGATGGTTGACGATGAGCTTGTCCAGAGCATAGGTGAGGAAATCGTCGAAACATCAGGCGTTGGAGACGACCTATTCGTCGAGGTTGGTGATCGCGTCACGTATTGCCCCGTTGACGATCCGGCTGATCGCCACAGCATATTGATTGTAGACAGTGAGAGCAACGTGAGAATGGGCATTGTTAATGAAAATGCCGGCCTGGCCCAAGCCCTGATCGGGCTTTCCTCTGGCGAGGAGGGGGTGATGGAGATTCAGGGGCAAAAAAGCAGGAGGTTACGCGTCATCAAGGTACAGCGCCAAGAGCAGCTGTTTGCCTAACTGCCTAAACCTACGTGTTACCCAAGCGCGCTTAGCCTATTGCACGCGGCGACCGAATCGATTGCCAACTGGTCCTTTCGGTCCAGACATCAGGCTGCCTGCTGAATCGGTACGTCTTTGACTGACGCTTGTACGCGTTCCCGTAATTCCTTGCCAGCAGTGAAATGGGGCACATACTTTTCGGGGACCGGAACGGCGACTCCGGTTCGTGGATTGCGGCCCGTCCTCGCTGGATGGTAGTTCAGCCGAAAACCTCCGAAAGCACGGATGTCGACTCGATCACCTTGCGCAAGGGAGCAGCCGATGGCGTCGAGGATTTCCTTTACAGCGATGTCAGCGTCTTTCACTGTCAGTGAGGGAAAGCGGGATGCGATGGCAGCGATCAGATCAGCGCGTGTCATAGTCTTGCATTCTACCGTCTAAGGCTGGTGTTGCCTGTCCCAGCAGGAAAGGCACCAGAGGCAACGAGAATTGTGGGTGCCGACCTATACAACCCGTTTGAGGTCTGTCTCGTGAACGGAAGCACAAAGAAAAAACATGCGACCGCCGCTGTCACCTTGCCCCGATTGACCGTTAGGCGCCCAGAGTGAATGCTCATGATTGTTGATCAGCGCTCTGCTTGGTTGGCATGCTCCCGTTGTACCATTGCATCAACATACTCGTTGTTGAACCATGCTTCGCGTTCGGTGCCAGGCTCCAAGCCCATCCGAGCCTTCTCGAACAGAGCGATAGCGGTCGCCTCGTAAGCCCTGATCGCCCGCCCCCATCCCAGAAGTCTAGCGACCTCCTTGATCGCTACCTGGTCTTCGGGTCCGCCGAGGTCGCCTGCAAGACCACGATGAAGGGCCGTCCAGAACGAACACCAGAGCCGACTCACCACCTCCTTTTCGGACTTTAGATGCTCTAGGATGAGGCGGAAAGCGGATAGCATCTTCTTCAGCGGCGAAATGCTCGGCTCTGTTTGAAAGCGAACAGTCTCTAGCCAGCGAAGCCATAGGCTCACAAGCACTTCCTCGCTCGCTTCTGTATCGTTCAAGAGATAACTCATGTTCACTGCGAAGTGAGTTTGCAGAGCTGGAAATGGTTTGAGGTGATGCCAAAGCCCGTCCAAGATCGATTTAAACGTCTGCGCGTTGCGTAGAACGACTTCGGCTTGCTCTTGGCTGGTCGCGTCACTCAGGGCGTCAGGAATTGCAGCAATAAAGTAACGCTGTTCAACGGGGACCGCCAGAACTCGGAGCCGGGTCATGTGGCCGATGGCGTCGGCCACTTGGCGTGGAGAAACAATGCCGGCCGCTTCGTCTGCCCAAGCCAGAAAATTGACTGTGGAAACGCTCGCCCTAGGGGGTGATTTCTCATCAACGCAACAGACGAGGTACGTCTCGACGATGTCGTCGGAGAAGTAGACTCGCCCCGCCTGCTCCATAGCTCGCTTTTCTTCGTGGTACCAGTCTGGAGCACCGGGTTGAGACGTTTCCAACACGTAGGGCGGATGACCGATCTTGAAAAAGCTCCTTTGCAGTTGTTCCATGATGCGCGTTGCCCGCTCTCGCCCCCAAACACTGGTGAACATATTCCGGCCTTCTTGTAAGGCAATCAATGTTGCACGGGCGACGACCACACGTGGGAACGTTTCGAGTACCAGCGAAAGTAGTTCAAGTTCATCCAGTAGCAGTAGCGACGTCAGACTGAGAACAGCTTCGCAAGCACCAATATCCTTAGGCACTTGACGTTCATGGCCAGCGATGCTGCTCCTGAAATGCAGAGCAGCCCGCTCCACTGGTGCTCGCTTGCGAATTTCCCATAGCATAAAGATGTCTGAAATGTTGCGTAGAAACCGGCGGGGCCGCCATGAGAACGGGACCTCAAGCGCACCGCGGTCCATCTTCCGTTCCGTGGCATTACCCTCTTCGATGTCCCGATCTGTAAGCCCAACAGCTTCCTGAAGAGCCGCAAGCATGGTTTCTGGCGGCCCTCCCGTCGGGAGTTCAGCCCGCCAGAGAAACTTCGAGTTGGGGAACCTCTCGCTATAAGTATCAATCCGCCGTCGGAGTTCTTCGGAACGCTCCGGTTGTATCGTCAGGTCGTCCCGCAGGGTGGCGAGCACGTACTCCTGCAAGAATATGCCTTCCTCGTGCTCGTCGGATTGGTTGGCTTGTCTGCCGTACTCCCAAGCGACCTCTTCTATCTGCTCTGGGCGCTTGCCTTCGGCGATGAGGATCTGGAACAGAGTATTGAGAAGTTGCAACTTGCGACTATGTGTTGTTGCTTTCGCGTAAGCTGCCCGAACCTGCTGCTCGGCGCGATTAAAGAAACCCATACGCGCTGCGATTTCGACAAAATAGCGCCGTGCAGTGTCCGAAGCTCTTCCCTCGTTCAATAGCTGCTCGAACATTTTGAACGCTTCAGGCGACTGGCCGTCGACCTCCAAAGCGACCCCCAGCATCGACTGAATCTTCGGGTCATCTGGGAATCGAGCCGAAGCGGCCCGGAGTTTCGTGACGGCGTCGCCGACCCGGTCTATGGTCAGGAGCGCCTGACCATAGTCGGCCAGTTGCTCGTTACCGAGCGAGTGTTCTACCTCAAGATTTGAAGCAACGTCAACGAACAGCCGGGCTTCGTCCATCGAGCGGGGGTCGGTATTTGTCAGGAGGTGATATCCGATGACGGTTGGTTGACCATTTTTGGACCAAAATGCATAGAGCTTTTGAATTGCCTCCGGGCGTTGAAGGAGGCTTTGCTGAACCGATATGGCCGAATCGAGAATTGCTCCCCAATTGCGCGCCTCAGCATTCGAATCGAGACGCGCTCGGATCTTTTCGACTAGGTCGGTTCGCAAGGTGGAATTGGCAGCCATCCCCAGCATCAACAGGGAGGTCAGGTAAACATCCTTTGACGAGGGGTCCGCCAGGAAATCGTCAGTCACAAATTTCAGAGCCTTGTCCATCTGCCCTGCCTTCACAGCGGCAACGGCCATTACAGACGGCTCATGTTCGAAGCGGGGCGACGCACCGGCAAGCTCGCCTAACCGCAGCGCGATTTCGGGCTGGTCGAACTGCACGGCCATCTTCGCTACCGCCTCCCGGATCGGCGTTACCGTAGCGCGTGCTAACCCCAACGCAGCCATCAAAGGTATCGCCTCCGCCGCGTAACCAAGAAGCATGGTGGATACTGGAAAGACATCAAGGATGTAGGTGATGTCAGCTGGCCAGTTCAACCGCTGCGCAGCCAGCATGGCGCGTCGACTTGTCTGATAGGCTAAGCGCAGGCTGTTGTAGTCGACCTGAGGCAGTCCGGTCGACGGGACGATAAAGTCGCCCTTCGCGAAGCTTGGCACAGCGCGGAAGGCGAACTCGAATCGAGCCCGAGCTTCAAAAATGTCCAACCACAGGCGCTGCTTAGGCCTCATGGAGGGCAGATTCCTTGCGACCTCGATCTCAGCTAAGACCCGGTCCCATGCCCGTTCAAGAATCGAGATCACAGTTGCCGTCGTGGCGGTCTTCTCTGGCGGAAACGGTTTCAAGATCTCCCTGGCTCTATCGAAGTCGTCGTTGAGGGCAAGGATCTTTGACTTTACGCTCGTGGCGCATAGGCCGCTGTACGGCTCCAATGACTTAAGCAGCTCTTCACGGGCGTGTTGCCCTTTGCTTCCAAACTGAATTGCGTTTAGCTGGTTCTGCGCAGCCGCACCAACGATGCCATCGAAGTTTGGCAGGAGCGACAATGCCAAGGTTGTCAGTTCATTAGCGCTTTTCGAGTCTCCAACAGCCTCGAGGGCCATAGACCGGAGATGCGCCGCGACTGCAGTATCCTGTGGAGCTACCTTGCAAGCATCCTCTGTCGGGTGTGGACAAAGCTCAAGCACACGTTCGTGCTCGCCCTCCCTTAGTGCGGTTAAGGCTGCTTGTAGCTCACTCTTCTTGAGAGAAGTGGCGATGAAGCGTTCGAGCTCGTCGTCCCCCGAGTCTTGGCTCAGGCGCGCGCTGGCATTGGGGTCGGCGGCCCCAAACAACACCCGGTCGGGTGTCGCTGCGCCTCCTGCACGGCGCCGCTCACGAGTGAGTCGCCGCGCATCCGCAATGTCATCGAGGTACGACAATACGAGCGGAAGAACATCAAGCTTCTTGTGCACCATCTGGTTGATGGGGACGTGCAGTCGCACCGTCTTCTGATTCAGAGGTAGCGAAGGAAGGATACCTTCTAGGTCGTCATTCGCAAGGTGGTAGTGGACCGTGGCTGCCTTTTGGTCTTGTGTATCAATCAGGTCGACAATCACCACCAGAACAGCGAATCCGCTTCGATGCCACAGGTTCAGCGTGGAACGGTCGAACGGATATGAGAGGACTTTTCCATCGGCCAGTCTCGCCTTTTTCTTCGTTGTGCCCTTCAGTTGGATGTTGAAGACGCACCGTGCGTCTTCTCCGACGGGATCGAAGGCGTGAGCTTGGAAGTCATACCCGAAGTCATCCCCGCTCAACTCTCCGAGAACCCAATTGTCTGGTTTATTAGCGTGCAAGGCGGATCGTGCCAGGTCACCGATTCTCTGGGCCCGCGATAGCCCTGGCCCCTTTCTAGTGCTTACTCCAGTCACCTTGCACCACCGTATGTAGTTTCGTCATCGACGCCTAAGCGGCGATCTTACAGCAGCTACCGAAGAGGCTACTGGAATCAGAGCGGTCATGCTGCCATAGCAGGGCTTGCTTCCCACCTAGACCAGGGGGGCGTGTGACTCCGACTGGGAACGGTCGAATTCGGCACTACAGGATGCCCTCCACAAGGGCTCTATGGCACAGTCACTGCGTTCAGCTGTGGCTGGCAGTGCGACCTAGCAACGGAAAATGGCTTTGTCCCCGCGGACGATGACAATGTGGATTGTTGCTGGCATTCATCCACCAACTTTGGCGACGATTTCCCCTTGCCCTGAGCGCACAGCGCGTGGTGTCGGACCGCTACGGCGCAACACAATGCCATTCCTGGACCACGCTGTAGAACCCCTCGGGCTCCTTCATACGCTCGAAGCCACGGAGTTGGATCGCCATCGGCGCGATTGTCACCAACACCGGTTCGTAGAGGGCGGGTAACTGGCGTTGGGCCAATGCCCCGGCGCTGACGAGCAGTGCTTGGGTGTAGACGGCATCGCCACGTTTTTCGGTCACCGTGCGCAGGTCGCCAACGTAGGCAGGGCTGTTCAGGATGTCGCGCCAAGGGCGACGCCGACGACCGATACGCATCAGATAGACCTTGAAAATCATGGGAGGGGAGGACTGAAGAGGAAGCGGCGTGAATCGGCAATAAGCTGTATATATGCACAGTATATTGCATGTTGGCGAGGCGACGTTTCGCACGCGCAAGCGAGCGGATGAAGACGTTGGGCTACGAGAGTGTTGAACCCGCGTCGTGGCACCGGCGCAAGAGGCCAACGGGGGCATACGTAAGCACCTGACGGGGCACGGTATTTACGCTAGGCAGCAACCTCTTCGTGCCCTTGATCGCCCGTCACCAACCAGAAAGTTCGCGTTGGCGTATCTGTCTGAACCAAGACGAACGTCGGAAAACTCCCCGTTTGACCATCGCTAAAAACACCGCAAAAACCACGGCTTAAAAGGGATGCGAAAACCTGGCGCGACATCACCCTCACCCACCCGATGCTTTACCTTGAAGAGAAAGCCTCAGCAGCGCGCCCTCGCCAGCCGGCAAAACGGGCACGATCGCGCATGCGACACATTCGGCTCGTAGATGTACATGGCCTGGCACCTTGCACAACGCTGCCAGCCGACGATCCTCGATCGCACATCCCTGATCGCGTACCACGCGGCATTGATGTCCAGGCCAGCGCTGCCGACACGACCATGCACTTCCCACGCCGACAACAGCATCGCTGCGGTGACCGACCGACCATCCCCCTCGTCAAGACGGTTGTAGAGGGCAACGAAACTGGAGAGCTTGGCCAGCATCATCGGGTTGGTGATGAAGGGTCTGACAGAATCCGGCAGCTTCCCGTTGTGCGGACTTTCACCGTGGACCTGCCGCCAGCGCAGGCGCAACGGCTTCGGATGGATGCTCGTCAGGTAATGAACGATCGGCACGCGCAGGCGCAAACGGATCAGCTCGTGGGCCACCCGGCTGTTTTCCAACTCATCAAGGGCAAGCAGCGCCGACATGACCGTTAGAGCAGCGTCGCTTCGGCGTAGGTGCTTTTCGCATCCCTGGGCATCTGCAACAGCCGCTCAAGCGCCGAGTCCGTCAATCGGAAGGTGTAGAGCGACACGGGGACCGTCTCCGCCAGTTCGTCGATTTCGTCCATGTCGAGCGAGGCCACCTTCTCGATCACGGCACGGGGTAAGCCAGTCATGATCTCTGCCGCCCTTCCCTCCCGCGCCAGCTGGCGCGTGAGCAACAGGAACTGCCTGTTGATCTTGAGTACGTCGCGCTTTTCCATGATAGACAATCAATAAGTTGCCACATGAACGCATTATATATTACACTTAAAGCATAGCACAACCACAAATCGGATGATCTATGATGAAGATCGACTCCACAGCAGCCGCCAGCGGCAACCCGGTGGCAGAAATCCTTGAAGCGCTGATGAGCAAACATCGCCTGAATCAGACCGAGTTGGCCCATCGTTCGGGTGTCTCGCAGCCGGCCATCAACCGGATTCTCAGAGAGCGCTCGAAGGCCAAACATCCGCGGCAGGACACGCTCGAAAAGCTCGCCGCCGAGCTCGGCGTCACGCCGGATCAGTTGGCTGGCCGGGAGCCGATCTCAGCCCACATGCTCGCCATGGGCGTGGTGCCGGTGCTGAGTTGGGAACAGCTCTTGCCCACCGACTCATCGGGAGACGGCGGTCAGGGTGCATGGCTGGCTTGCCCCGTTGAGCACAGCGACGAGACTTTCGCCCTCCCGGTGCTCGGCGAGGCGATGAACGGAAATGACGGCTACCGCGAAGGCGAGATTCTCTTCGTCGACCCGCGCGTTCCCGCGGCGCACGGTAAGGATGTCGTGGTGCTCCATGGCGAAACCGCTCTCTTCCGACGGCTGGTGCTCACGCCGGAAGGCCGTTTTCTTCAGACGCTCAATCCCAACTGGCCGACACCGATCATGCGTCTGCCAGACGACGCCGTTGTTCGCGGCACGGTGGTCTTCTCCGGTCGGCTTCGCTGATCATTACGTTCTTCGAGACGTCTTGTAATTAGCAATTACATTTCGCCGTTCGTCGCCGGCCTTCTACAGACAAAAAAATACCCGCCGCGGTGGCGGGTATTTTTTTTCAGATCAGCCCCCGCTCAGCGAAGGACATGACCGCGGTATCGGCCACGATGAAGTGGTCGAGCACCCGGATGTCGACGAGCGCCAAGGCGTTCTTGAGCTCGCTGGTCAGCAGCTCGTCGGCGCGTGACGGCTCGGGATGCCCCGAGGGATGGTTATGCGCCAGGATGACAGCACAGGCATTGTGTTTCAGGCCGGCCTTGACGACTTCCCTGGGATAGACCGACGTCTGGGTCACCGTCCCGCGAAAGAGCTCGATCCCGGCGATCAGCCGGTTCTGCCCATCGAGCCACAGCGCGACGAAACTCTCGTACTCCTGCCCGCCGAGAAACAGACGCAGGTAATCGCGAACCGCCGTTGGTGAAGTCAGGCTGACCGCCGATTCTGCAAGCTCTTCCGCCAGGGCGCGCCGAAGGAGTTCCCGGGCCGCCATCAGTCGGTCGGGCGCGGCATACGGAAGAAGCTCCTGTGCCGTGCCAAGGGTAGTGGTCTGCCGAGGCGCGCGCAGCCCGAAAAGCTCGGCCAGCGAGCGGGTGGCGAGCAATGCTGCCTCGTCGCCGAGCACGATCGAAAGGAGTTCGCGGTTGCTTGAATGGATCATCTGGGGTGCCTCCAATAGAAAAACGGGGCGGCACCCTCCCCTTGCGGGACGATGCGCGCCCCGCGGGGTTCAAAGATTGCGGCTTAATGCGTTACGGTTGGCTGGCTAACGGGTCTACCGGCTTCGAGGATCTTCTGGCTGGCGCTGAAGATCCGCTGTGCCGATCTTTCCGGGAGCTGACCGTTTTTGAGCCACGACTGGATATAACCTCGCGACTCATCACGGCCTGGCAACTCAAGGATCGAACACAGGAGAAAGGCCACGCCTTCGGCCTCAGCTTCGCGAACACTTCGTGGCGTCGACGGGGCGTCATGGCAGTCGCCTTCCAGGGTGTGCCCGAGAACGACGTGAGCCATCTCGTGAAAACGCGTCGAGTGGGGATGCTCGGCCAACTGACTGACCGCGACGCGGCGCTGAACCGCATAGCCCTCGACGTTGCCGTCCAGGTAATCGAAGTGCTCCTGCGTGATGTCCAGCGCGACCAAAGCCGCTTCGGCATCCCAATGAGGCGATTCGACAGGCTCGGCGTAGGCCTCACCTTCGGTCTGCTCCAGGCTGAACCAGCGCGGCGCGAGTTTGAAGCGCGTAAATACTTCTTCGCTTCTGCCGGAATCGCCGGAGTCGTCAGAAACCGCGTTCGTGCCGCGACGTTTGACGGTGATCGGCATCCACAGCGAGAGTGCTTTCTGTCCCTTGCAGACGGACCGTCCCAGGGCTTTCCAGCGACTGAAGCTCGCGATGGGCGACAGGGGCAGGCACTTTTGACGGAGCTGGACGGCCGCCAGGATCTGGTTGCCGACGCTGAAGCGGTGAAACCGGCGGAATGCCTGACTGACAATCCCGGGCTCGGTGAGAGCCTGTTCGAGAAGAGGTGCGAATTTGTCGTACATGGTGCCTCCAGTGAAAAACGGGAAGGCACCGTCCCCGTCGGGGAGCGATACACTCCCCGTGGGATGGAAAAACCGGCCAAGGCCGGGAAAGTCTGCTGCGTTAGCAGCGGCTGATTGATGAGCCTGCGAAAAGGGCAAATTTCCGTGCCTCGACGGCATGCGGGCCGAGAAACCTGGTGCGAGTACCGTCCGGTTGACGAACGAGGATTCGGCCGACGACGAGGATCTGTTGTCGCACACCGATGTCCCCTTCGAAGCGGGTTTGCAGGTATTGCCGGTAGTCGCCCTGCCATCCGACTGGCGGTGCGAAAGGCCCGAAACCGCCTGGCTGGGTAGTGATCCGGCTGAAGTCGATGACGCCGTACA
>Ga0209369_1000774_pt1 | contig 25352 bp, 26 predicted proteins | sample EBPBio142010_DNA_FD_185865 | JGI IMG/M metagenome (GOLD analysis project Ga0209369, IMG submission 185865) | Wastewater treatment Type I Accumulibacter community from EBPR Bioreactor in Madison, WI, USA - Reactor 1_10/4/2010_ DNA (SPAdes)... | ecosystem: Engineered > Bioreactor > EBPR >... | reverse complement strand
CGGCAAGTCAGTTCACGAAGCGCGCTGGCGCGCGCCGACCCCGGGGCTGTGCTCCTCGTCGCCGCAGAAATCGCCCCTGCCGGGTGCCGCCCGACGCGAAGTCGGCGCATTGGCTGTTCGGCAACGAACACCACGAGCGGTGCCGCGAAGCCGGTGCGGGGCAGGTCGCGATGCGCCTCTGAGGCGCCGAGAAGCGCAGCGCCCCTGGCCGCGCGCGCAGCGCGCTTCAACTTCTGACTTGGCGCATCTGTTTGAGCGCAGCGCGCAGCGCGTAGCGAGTTATGCGCCAGGCCAGGGGCGCGAGCACCGCAGGGCAGTCGGCGAAGCCGACCGCCTCAGCGAAGCGTCGCGGCGTGCCCCGCGCCGGCTTCGCCGTGACGAACCATGCACGCACCTCGCCGGCCGCTGCTGGCTCAGGCACGTTCAACAGCAAATCGACGTCAGCCTGGCGCAGCACCCAACTGACGCGACAGCTCGTCGGCACTGCGCCGCAGCACCGTGGCCACCTCGCCGTCGGCGCGGGTGTCGAACACCGCGCTGGGGCCGATGGCGGTCAGGCTCATCACCAGCGTGTTGCCGACGTCGAACACCGGCGCGGCCAGCGCGCTGATGCCGGGCACCGACGCATCGATGGCCTGCGCCAGGCGCTGCGCCCGCACCTGCGCCAGCTGCGCCTGCAGCGCGGCGTCGAAGCCGCCTTGCCGGCTGCCCGGCGCGGCCTCGGCCTGCAGCAGCGGCAGCACCAACTCGCGCGGCAGGTAGGCGCTGAACAGCAGGCCCGAGGCCGTGCCGCGCAGCGTCATCACCGTGCCGTGGCGCATGTTCACGTGCACGGGGGAGGGCGCCTCTTCGATGCGCACCATCGTCGGCCCGCGGTTGCCCCACACCGCGATACCCACCGTGTGCCCCAGCGTGCGCGCCAGCTCGCCAATCAGCGGCGTGGCCAGGCGCACGGGGTCGTACTGCTGCAGGCTGATCAGCCCCAGCTGCATGGCCAGCGGGCCCAGGCCGTAGCGGCCCGACTGCGCGTCCTGGCCGATCAGCCCCAGCTTGCCGAAGCTGACCAGGTAGGGGTGGGCCTTGGCCGCGCTCATGCCGGCCTCGCGGGCCAGGTCCTTCAGCGCCATTGGCCGGCCGTGGTGGGCCAGCGCACGCAGCAGCTGGCCGCCGACCTCCACGCTCTGGATGCCGCGCTGCGCCCTCGGCGCGGGCTCGGCCGGGGGCAGGGCAGGGGTCTTGCGGGCCAGGGCCATCGGATACGGGTTTCCACTTAAACGAATCGATTAGACATTATCGAACACGTTGACTAGAATCAAGTCCGTAGTTACACCAATGCGAACGTGTTTGACTAAACCGAATTTGGAGACCGCATGAGCAAAGCCTTCGCCAGCCAGGCCGACCTGGAAGAAAAGACCGTCACCTTCAGCAAGCTGTCGGACCACGCCTATGCCTACACGGCCGAGGGCGACCCCAACACCGGCATCGTGGTCGGCGACGACGCGGTGATGGTCATCGACACCCAGGCCACGCCGGCCATGGCGCAGGACGTGATCCGCCGCATCCGCGAGGTGACCGACAAGCCGATCAAGTACGTGGTGCTGAGCCATTACCACGCGGTGCGCGTGCTGGGCGCGGCGGCCTACCAGCCCGAGCACATCCTGGCCAGCGAGGACACGCTGAGCCTGATCAAGGAGCGTGGCGAGCAGGACAAGGCCAGCGAGATCGGCCGCTTCCCGCGGCTGTTCCGCAATGTCGAATCGGTGCCGCCGGGCCTGACCTGGCCGACGATGACCTTCACCGGCCGCATGACGCTGTGGCTGGGCAAGCTGGAAGTGCAGCTGATCCAGCTGGGCCGCGGCCACACCAAGGGCGACACGGTGGTCTGGCTGCCGCAGGACAAGGTGCTGTTCAGCGGCGACCTGGTCGAGTTCGACGCCACGCCCTATGCCGGCGATGCCTACTTCCAGGACTGGCCGAAGACGCTGGACAACATCGCCGCACTCAAGCCCGAGGCGCTGGTGCCGGGCCGCGGCGCGGCGCTGCAGGGCGCGGCCGACGTGGCGCGCGGGCTGGAGGGCACGCGCAACTTCATCGCCGACCTGTACGCCAGCGTCAAGGCCGGCAGCGCCGCCGGCAAGGACCTGCGCGCCGTCTACCGCGAGACCTACGACAAGCTGAAGCCCAAGTACGGGCAGTGGGTCATCTTCGACCACTGCATGCCCTTCGATGTGACCCGCGCCTACGACGAGGCCACGCAGTACCCCGACCCGCGCATCTGGACCGCCGAGCGCGACATCGAGATGTGGAAAGCGCTGGAGGCCTAGACCATGAAGATCGAACGCATCCATCACGTGGCCTACCGCTGCCGCGACGCCAAGGAAACGGTGCAGTGGTACCGCCAGCACCTGGGCATGGACTTCGTGCTGGCCATTGCCGAGGACAAGGTGCCTTCCACCCATGCGCCCGACCCGTACATGCACCTGTTCATGGACGCTGGCAACGGCAACGTGCTGGCCTTCTTCGAGCTGCCCAACTCGCCGGCCATGGGCCGTGACGGCAACACGCCCGACTGGGTGCAGCACATCGCCTTCAAGGTGGGCAGCGTCAAGGAACTCGAAGAGACCAAGGCGCGGCTCGAGGCGGCCGGCATCCCGGTGGTCGGCGTCACCGATCACACGATCTTCAAGTCGATCTACTTCTTCGACCCCAACGGCCACCGGCTGGAGCTGGCCTGCGACACCGGCACGCCGGACATGTACAAGAAGCTCGACGACGTGAAGTGGGCGATGCTGGACGAATGGAGCCGCACCAAGCGCGCGCCCAGGCACGCGCACTGGATGCACGAGGCCGAACTCGCGGAGTGAGCGCGCCATGTCCAAGAGCTACAGCTATCCCGAGTTCCCGTACCGGCAAAGCGCGGCGCAGCGCGAGGGCCGGCTCGAGCGCCACCCGCTGGTGGTCATCGGCGCGGGGCCCATCGGCCTGAGCATCGCGCTCGATTGCGCGCAGCGCGGCATCCCGGTGCGGCTGCTCGACGACAACAACACCGTCAGCTTCGGCTCGCGCGCGGTCTGCTACGCCAAGCGGCCGCTGGAGATCTGGGACCGGCTGGGCGTGGCCGCGCCGCTGGTGGACAAGGGCGTGCGCTGGCAGGTCGGCAAGGTGTTCCTGGAGGACGAGCAGGTCTACCAGTTCGACCTGCTGCCCGAAAGCGGCCACAAGATGCCGGCGATGATCAACCTGCAGCAGTACTACGTCGAGCAGACGCTGGTCGATGCCTGCGAGGCGCACCCCAAGATCGACATCGGCTGGAAGCACAAGCTGGTGGCGCTGTCGCAGCAGGACGACCATGCCCGGCTGACGGTGGAAACGCCCGACGGCCGCTACCACCTGCTGGCCGACTGGGTGATTGCCTGTGATGGCGCCAACAGCGACACGCGCCAGATGGTCGGCGCGCAGTTCACCGGCCAGTTCTTCGAAGACCGCTTCCTGATCGCCGACGTGGTGCTGAAGGCGCCGCCGCAGCCGGCGCACGGTGGCCAGCGGCTGGGCACCGAGCCCGAGCGCTGGTTCTGGTTCGACCCGCCCTTCCACCGCGGCCAGAGCGTGCTGCTGCACAAGCAGTGCGACGACGTCTGGCGCATCGACTTCCAGCTGGGCCGCGACGCCGACCCCGAGGCCGAGAAGCGCCCCGAACGCGTGATCCCGCGCATCCAGGCAATGCTGGGGCCGGACCTGCCCTTCGAGCTGGAATGGGTGTCGGTCTACCAGTTCGCCTGCCGGCGCATCGACAACTTCCGCTATGGCCGCGTCATCTTTGCCGGCGACAGCGCGCACCAGGTGTCGCCCTTCGGCGCACGCGGCGCCAACACCGGCATCCAGGACGCCGACAACCTGGCCTGGAAGCTGAAGCTGGTGCTGGACGGCAGCGCGCCGCTGGCCTTGATCGACAGCTACCAGGAGGAACGTGCCTTCGCGGCCGACGACAACCTGCTCAACAGCACGCGGGCCACCGACTTCATCTCGCCGAAGAGCCCGGTCAGCCTGCGCTACCGCAACGCTGTGCTTGAATTGGCCGCGACAGAGGCCTTCGCGCGGCCGCTGATCAACAGCGGCCGGCTGTCCACGCCGACGCCGTACCTGCAGTCGTCGCTGAACACGCCGGATGCAGAGGCCTTCGCCGGCAGGATGAAGCCGGGCACCCACTGCGCGGACGCGCCCGTGCGCCACCAGGACCAGCCTGCCTGGCTGCTGAACGTGCTGAACACGCTGCACGGGCCGGCGGGTGGCTTCACGCTGCTGTGCTTCGGCGATCGGCCTGCCGTGGAAAGCGTGGCCGAAGGGCCCATCGTCGCGCGGGTGCTTTCGGTGGGCGACGACGTGCAGGACGCCGAGGGTCTGCTGGCGCAGCGCTACGACGCGCAACCGGGCACCGTGTACCTGATCCGCCCCGACCAGCATGTGGCGGCGCGCTGGCGTCGCTTCGACGCCGCGGCCATCCGCGCCGCGCTGCGCCGCGCCACCGCGCAGCATTGAAGGAGGCGACATGCCGCTGAACCGACAACCGAACATCGCCGACCCCGACGACTTCTACCGCGAGCTGATCGACAGCCAGCGCGGCCTGAGCGATGCGCAGGCCGAGATGCTGACCACCAAGCTGGTGCTGATCCTGGCCAACCATGTGGGCGAGCGCGCGGTGCTCAGCGAAGCCATTGCACTGGCCCGCGACAACACCTTGCAGCACGGTTGAGATGAGCGCAGTGCAGTACCAAAGCGGCTTCGGTAACAGCTTCGCCACCGAGGCCGTGCCCGGCGCCTTGCCGCAGGGCCGCAACAGCCCGCAGCGCGTGGCCCACGGGCTGTATGCCGAGCTGCTGTCGGGCAGCGCCTTCACCGCGCCGCGCGCCGAGAACCGCCGCACCTGGCTGTACCGCAGGCGGCCGTCGGTGGTGGCCGGCGCCTACGAGGCGTTGCCGCAGGCGCACTGGAAGACCGGCGCCAAGGACGGCGTGGCCGCGCCGCCGAACCCGACGCGCTGGCACCCGGCCGCCGTGCCAGCCGAGCCGCTGGACTTCGTCGACGGCCTGCGCACGGTGGTGCTGAACGGTGATGCCGATGCGCAGACCGGCATGGCTGCGCACCTGGTGCTGATGAACAAGCCGATGGGCCGGCGCGCGCTGGTCAATGCCGATGGCGAGATGCTGATCGTGCCTCAGCAGGGCGCCCTGCGCGTGACCACCGAACTCGGTGTGCTGGACGCCGCGCCCGGCCACGTGCTGCTGATTCCGCGCGGCCTGGCCTTCAAGGTCGATGTCGACGGCCCGGCGGTGGCCTATGTGTGCGAGAACTACGGCGCGCATTTCCGCCTGCCTGAGCTGGGCCCGATCGGCTCCAACGGCCTGGCCAATGCGCGCGATTTCCAGGCGCCCGTCGCCGCCTTCGAACAGGACGAAGGCCCCTACCAGATGCTCAAGCGCTACGGCGGCGCGCTGTGGGTGGCCACGCAATCGCATTCGCCCTTCAACGTGGTGGCCTGGCACGGCACGCTGGCGCCTGTGCGCTACGACACGCGGCACTTCAACACGATCGGTTCGATCAGCTTCGACCACCCGGACCCGAGCATCTTCACCGTGCTGACCAGCCCCAGCGACACGCCGGGCACCGCGAACTGCGATTTCGTCATCTTCCCGCCGCGCTGGCTGGTGGCCGAAGACACCTTCCGCCCGCCCTGGTTCCACCGCAACGTGATGAGCGAGTTCATGGGCCTGGTCTACGGCCAGTACGACGCCAAGCCCGAGGGCTTCCGCCCCGGCGGCGCGTCACTGCACAACTGCATGGTGCCGCACGGCCCGGATGCCGAGGCCTTCGACCGCGCTTCGAATGCCGCGCTGGCGCCCCACAAGCTGGACGCCACGCTGGCCTTCATGTTCGAAAGCCGCTGGCGCTTTCACTTGACAGAATGGGCACTGCGCGACGGCGCGCGCGACCTGCACTACGCCGACTGCTGGGCACCCCTGAAGGACCATTTCCGGCCATGAGCTTCCTCGACCCCACCCACGACCCGGCGCTGCGCAGCTGGGTTGCCTCGGCCAACGCGCCGGACAGTGACTTCCCGGTGCAGAACCTGCCCTTCGGCGCCTTCCGCCGCAAGGGCAGCGACGAGCCGCTGCGCATCGGCGTGGCCATCGGCGACCAGATCCTGGACCTGAAGCTGGCGCGCCAGCAATGCCCCTGGGGCGCCGGCATGGAAGAGCTGCTGGCCCCGCTGGCCGCCGGCGACCTGAAGCCGCTGATGGCTGCACCGGTGGCCACGCGCCGGCACCTGCGCAGCGCGCTGTCGCAGGCGCTGGCCGAAGGCAGCGAGCAGGCGCCCTTCCTGGAGCTGTGCCTGCTGCCGCAGGCCCAGGCCGAGATGGCCTTGCCCTGCAGCATTGGCGACTACACCGACTTCTACACCGGCATCCACCACGCCACCGCGGTGGGCAAGCTGTTCCGGCCCGACAACCCGCTGCTGCCCAACTACAAGTGGGTGCCCATCGGCTACCACGGCCGTGTGTCGAGCATCGGCATCAGCCCGCAGAGCTTCGTGCGGCCCAGCGGCCAGGCGCTGCCGGTGGGCGCCAGCGAGCCGCGCTTCGGCCCCTGCCAGCGGCTGGACTACGAACTGGAGCTGGGTGTCTTCGTCGGCGCCGGCAATGCGCTGGGCGAGCCGAAGGACATGGCCCGCGCCGAGGAAGACTGGTTCGGCATCGTGCTGCTGAACGACTGGTCGGCGCGCGACCTGCAGGCCTGGGAATACCAGCCGCTGGGGCCCTTCCTGGCGAAGAACTTTGCGACGACGATTTCGCCGTGGATCGTCACGCGCGAGGCCCTGGAGCCCTTCCGCCAGCCCTTCAGCCGGCCCGCCGGCGACCCGCAGCCGCTGCCCTATCTGGATTCGCCCGCCAACCGCGCGCGCGGCCAGATCGACATCACGCTGCAGGTGCTGATCCAGACCCAGCGCATGCGCGAGCAGGGCCAGCCGCCGGCGGTGCTGAGCCAGTCCAGCTTCCGCGATGCCTACTGGACGGTGGCGCAGATGCTGGCCCACCACAGCAGCGGCGGCTGCAACCTGCAGACCGGCGACCTGCTGGGCACCGGCACGCAGTCGGGCCCGCAGCCGGGGCAGGGCGGCTCGCTGCTGGAACTGTCGATGGGCGGCAAGCAGCCGCTGGCGCTGCCCGGCGGCGAGACGCGCACCTTCCTGCAGGACGGCGACACGCTGATCCTGCGCGGCCACTGCGAAGGCGCTGGCGCGCGGCGCATCGGCTTCGGCCTGTGCAGCGGCACCGTGCTGCCCGCGCGCACGCCGGGGGCTTGACGCGCCAGCGGCTGCCCCCATGTGGGTAGACATGAACGCCTCCCCACCCGTCAGCCCCAAGGCCCGCCTCGCGGTGGCGCACCTGCTGGCCCAACTGCTGGAGCGCCTGGAGCGCAGCCCGCAGCCGGTGGCCGCCGGGCAGTACCGCTCCGTGGTCCGGCACCTGGCCGAAGAGTTCGAGGAACTGCAGTCGCAGCAGGGCCTGTCGGCGCTGCTCGATGCCTACCCGGCCGCGGCCGAGTTGTACGAGAACCTGCAGTACCGCCATGCCGGCCTGTGCCGGTCGCCGCTGGACCTGGCGCTGCGCGCCGAACAGCAGGCGCGTCAGCTGATCAGCCGGCTGCAGGCCGGGCCCGCGGCCGCCTGAGCATCGCGCGGCGCGGTGCTCAGTCCACCACCGCCACGCACTCGATCTCGAGCATCAGGTCCTCGTTCACCAGCGCGGTGGTGCCCACCAGCGTGCTGGCCGGCTGGTGGCTGCCGAAGTGGCGCTGGCGGATGGCGCGCAGCGTCTTCACCTTGTCGCTGGTCAGGTCGCGCACGTAGACGTTCATCTTGACGATGTGGTGGACCTGCGCGCCGCCGGCGGCCAGCGCGATGCCCAGGTTGCGCAGCACCTGCTCGCACTGCTCGGCGAAGGTGTGGCCCACCACCTGGCCGCTGGCGTCCATGGCCACCTGGCCCGACACGTACAGCGTGCGCGCACCGCCGCTGACGGCGGCCATGTGCGAATAGGTGCCCGGGCTCAGCTCCGCAGGGTTGATGAATTCGACCGGCATGGCGTGCTCCTTGGGGGTGGAGCCCGCACCCTAACTCAATCGGGCCGGAACGCCGAATCCAGCACCACGCCGCCGCCGCAGACGCGCGACACGCAGGCGCAGAGCTTCTGGTTGGCCTGCTTCTGGTGGGCGCTGAAGAACACGTCGCGGTGGTCCACCGTGCCCTGCACCGAGACGATGTCCATCGCGCACAGCCCGCATTCGCCGCGCCGGCAATCGGACAGCGCCTGCACGCCATGCGCTTCCAGCAGGTCCAGCAGATTGCGGCCGGCCGGCACCTCGATGCGCAGGCCGTGGCGCGGCAGTTCCACCCAGAAGGGCTCGGCCGGGCGCGTGCCGCTGTTGCCAAAGGTCTCGAAGCGCAGGCCGGCATCCGGTCGACCGGCGCGCTGCCAGGCCTCGCGTGCCGCATCCATCAGCCGCAAGGGGCCGCACAGCGCCAGCTGCGCGCCCGGCGGCAGCGCCGCGATCTCGGCGTCCAGGTCGATGCGCTGGCCGGCGTCGCTGCACAGCAGCTGCAGGCGGTCGCCCAGCGTGGCCCGCAACGTGTCGGCATAGATCAGCTCGTCGGGACGGCGCGCGGCGTACAGCATGCGCAGCGGCGCGCCGCGGCGCGCCAGCAGCTGCGCCATGCCCAGGATCGGCGTGATGCCGATGCCGCCGGCCACCAGCAGCGTGTGTGGCGCCTGCCAGCCGATCTCGAAATGGTTGTTCGGCTCGCCGATCAGCAACTCGTCGCCGGTCTGCAGGCCCCACAGAAAGCGCGAACCACCGCGGCCGTCGTCGGCGCGGCGCACGGCGATGCGGTAGACCTCGTCGGCACCGGGCGCATCGGGCATGCCGACCAGCGAGTACGAACGCTTCTCCTCGCGGCCGTCGACCAGCACACGCAGGTCGAGGTGGCTGCCCACGCTCCACGGCCGCACGCCGCGCTCGGGGCGGATCTCGAACTCGCGCACGCTGGGGCTCAGGTCGCGCTGCGCGCGCAGGGTGGCGCTGTGCCAGGGGGCGTTGTGTTTCATCGTCAGTTCAACGGGTGGGGCGGCGGCGGATCAGGCTGGCGCCGGGCACGCGTTGCCAGCTGCGGTGGTCGGCCAGCGCGGCGCGCAGGTTGGCATGGGCGCTGCGCGCGTGCTCCTGCGTCAGCGCCTCGGCGCGCGCGCTCTGGCGCTGGCGGATGGCGTCCAGCACCGCGCGGTGCTGGGCCTGCGCCACCACCAGGATGTCGCGCGCATCGGGCCCGGTGGAACGCGCCAGCACGAAGCCGTTGGGCGACGCGAAGGGCAGGGTCTTGGCGCGCTCCAGCTGGCGCCGCACCATGTCGCTGCCGGCCATCTCGGCCAGCAGGTCGTGGAAGCGGCCGTTCAGCTGCACGTAGCCGCTGAAGGATTCTTCGCTGAGGCTGGGCGCGGCCAGCAGCGTGTCTATCTGCTCGACGCAGTCGCGCGCCTCGCTCATCAGCACGGTGGTCGCGCCGCGCTCGGCGGCCAGCCGCGCGCACAGGCCCTCGAGCGTGCCGCGCAGCTCGATGGCGTCGTGGATGTCGGCTTCGGAAAAATCCTTCACCGCGAAGCCGCCGTGCGGCAGCGCGTCGAGCAGGCCTTCTTCCTGCAGCCGCACCAGCGCCATGCGGATCGGCGTGCGCGAGGCGTTGAGCTTCTCCACCAGCGTCAGTTCGGCAATGCGCGCGCCGGGCTTCAGCTCGCCGCCGAGGATCAGCTCGCGCAGCAGCAGCTGCACGCGCACCGTCTGCGACGGCTCGGCGATGTCGGTGGCGCTGTTCATCAGGCCGCCCGCAGCGGGATGACGCCGGGGCGCTCGTGCGCCGGGGTCTCGGCGCGCACCATCTGCTCGATCAGCCGCCGTGCCCACATCGAGCCGGCGTCGATGTTCAGGTTGTAGAAGCGGTAGCCGGGGCGTTCGTCGATGGCCTGCTGCTGCGCTTCGAGGATCAGCTCGTCCTCGCGGAAGATGCTGGCCACGCCTTCGCGCAGCTCGTGCGTCAGGCGCTGCTCACCCAGGCAGTAGTTGCGCGCGAAGGCCCAGAAGTAGTGGCAGGTCTTCTCGGTCTCCGGCGTGATGGTGTTCAGCACGTAGCCGTTGACGCCCTTCGAGCGGTCGCCCTGTGGCGCGCCGGTGCCCGTGGGTGCCACGCCCACGTCGATGGCGATGGTGCAGGGTGCCTCGAAGCGGATGATCTGCCAGCGGTCCACTCGGCCTTCGTAGCCGGTGGCGTGCTTCAGCTGGCCGGCCCAGAAGGGCGGCGCGTCGATGTCTTCCATCCAGCGCGTGACGGTGGCCGTGCGGTGGCCGTGTGTGGCGACGAAGGGCGCCTCGGCCACGGCCAGCTGGCCGATGCTGCTGCCGTGCACGTAGGTCTCGTGCGTCAGGTCCATCAGGTTGTCCAGCACCAGCCGGTAGTCGCACTTCACCTGGATCAGCTTGCCGTCGCCGGCCCAGGCCGGGTCGTGGTTCCAGTGCAGGTCGGGGATCTGCGCCGGGTCGGCCAGCGCCGGGTCGCCGGGCCACACCCAGACGAAGCGGTGCTTCTCCGCCACCGGGTAGGCGCGCACGCAGGCCGAGGGGTTCAGCGTTTCCTGCGAGGGCATGTGGGTGCAGCGGCCATCGCCGTTGAACACCAGGCCGTGGTAGCCGCAGGTGATCTGGTCGTCGTGCAGCCGGCCCTTGGACAGCGGCAGCAGGCGGTGCCAGCAGGCGTCTTCCAGCGCGGCGACCGACGCGTCCTTGCGCCGGAACATGACGATCTTCTGGCCGCAGATCGTGCGGCTGAGCAGCGCGGCCTTGACTTCCACGTCGTAGGCGGCCGCGTACCAGGCATTCAGCGGGAAGGGTTTCATCGGCGTCAATGAATACACGTTGTATACAGTAATCGCATTCTGTCAGCCTGAGTCGGGCTCATTGATAAGGGTAAATACCAATCAATGGGAGACTAATGTATTCACGATGATGCCCAGAAACTGCGCTACCGTTCAACCTGTACAGGCCGCGCACGGCCCGCCCCACCGCTGGAGACACCATGAGCACACGCACCACGCCACCCTTCCGCGCCGACCATGTCGGCAGCTTCCTGCGCCCGGCCTACCTGCTGGAAGCGCGCGACCAGTTCTTCAACAAGAAGTCGATCAACGCCGAGCAACTGCGCGCGGTGGAAGACAAGGCGATCACCGAGATCGTCAAGTTCCAGCAGGACGTGGGGCTGCACAGCATCACCGACGGCGAGTTCCGCCGCACCTACTTCCACATCGACTTCCTGGAGCAGCTGGGCGGCGTCAAGACCGACATCCCGGTGACGATCCGCAAGCCCGATGGCACCGAGGAGCTGGCGCCGCCGGTGATCCGCGTGACCGGTAAGGTGCAGCACGTCAAGGACATCCAGAAGGCCGACTTCGAATACCTGAAGAGCCAGGTGGCCGCAGGGCTGACGCCCAAGGTGACGATCCCCAGCCCGACGATGCTGCACTTCCGCGGCGGCCGCGCCGGCATCGACCGCGTGGCCTATCCGGAACTGGAGCCCGCGTTCTACGACGACGTGGCGCGCGCCTATGGTGACGAGCTGAAGAGCCTGTACGACGCCGGCTGCCGCTACGTGCAGATGGACGACACCAACCTGGCCTACCTGTGCGACGAGAAGATGCGCGAGGCCGCCCGCCAGCGCGGTGACGACCCCAACGAGCTGCCGCACCGCTATGCCAAGTTCATCAACAAGGTGGTGGCGCTCAAGCCCGCCGGCATGACGCTGGCCATGCACCTGTGCCGCGGCAATTTCAAGAGCACGCATGCGGCGGCCGGCAACTACGAGCCGGTGGCCGAGGCGTTGCTGTCGGAGATGAACCTGGACGCGTTCTTCCTGGAGTACGACGACGACCGCTCGGGCGACTTCCGTCCGCTGCGTTTCCTGTCCAAGGGCAAGATCGTCGTTCTGGGCCTGGTGACCACCAAGTTCGGCGCGATGGAAAGCAAGGACGACCTGAAGCGCCGCATCGACGAAGCCGCCAAGTACGCGCCGCTCGACCAGCTGTGCCTGAGCCCGCAATGCGGCTTCAGCAGCACGGTCCACGGCAACAACATCGCCGTCGAGGACCAGCGCAAGAAGCTGGCGCTGGTGGTGGAGACGGCGGCCGAAGTCTGGGGCTGAAGCGCGGCGGCCATTGGCCGCGGCGTGCGGCAGGTCATCGCCTTTGCGCTGCCGCTGATCCGCTGCGGCCCTGCCGCGCAGAGTCCCTCGTGCCGGCGGGGGTGACGGGCCACCGGCATCGCTTTCAGGATCGCGTGGTGCCAGCACAAGCGGCCGGATTGCGCCGCCGATAATCGCGGCCGCCTTCCGCCGAGCCACCCCGTCCCCACCATGCTCACGCGCATTGCCGAACTGGCGCCCCGCAGTCGTGCCACCGTCTGGCGCGAGGTGCGGGCCGGGGCGGCAGGCATGCTGCTCAGCCTGGGCCCGGCACTGACGCTGGGCCTACTGGCCTTTGCCGCGTTCGGTGGGTCGGCTGCGGCATTGGGCATTCCCGCCGCGCTGGTGTCCTGCGCCGTGGGCGGTACCGTGTTCGCGCTGCTGTCGCATTGCCCGATGCCTGCCGCGGGCCCCTCGGCAACGCCGGTCCTGGTGACCGCCGCGCTGGTGGCGCGCATCGTTGCCGACCCGGCGTTCAGCGCCGATCAGCCGGCATCCGTCGCCATGCTGCTGGCGCTGGTCGGGCTGGCGGTCGTCAGCATGGGTCTGTTGCAGGTGCTGCTGGGCATGTCGGGCCTGGTGCGTTTTGCCAAGTACGTGCCGCAGCCGGTGCTTGCCGGCTTCATGAACGGCGTGGCCTTGCTGGCGCTGCTGGCGCTGCTGCCCCTGTTGCTCGGCCTGCCGGTGGGTGCGCTGCAGAGCAGCGGCTGGGCGGTGTTGCAGGAGGCGAAGCCGCTGTCGCTGGCGGTGGGCCTGTTCACGGTGGCGGTGATCGTCGGGCTGCCGCGCCTCAACCCGCGCCTGCCGGCCACCTTGATCGGCCTGCTGGCCGGCAGTGGCGCCTATGCGTTGCTGCTGGCCGTATGGCCTGGAGCCGATCTCGGCCCGTTGACAGGGCAGTTGCCGCAGGTGCTGCCGAGCTTCGACACGCTGCTGCCGCTGGCGGCCAACGCCGATGCGCCGCTGCTGGCACGGCACGGGGTGGCCGCGCTGTCCACCGGGCTGGTGCTGGCGCTGCTGGGCACGCTGGAACTGGTGCTCAACAGCCTGGCGCTGGACCAGGCCTGCCACACGCGTACCGAGCCACGGCGCGAGGTGATCGCTCTGGGACTGGCCAACACCGCCTCGGGTCTGGCGGGCGGCTTGCCGCTGTTGCTGCTGCGCCCGCGCGCCTTGCGCATGATCCAGGCCGGCGGCCGTTCCCGCGCAAGCACCGTGTTGGCTGCGCTGGCGTTTGCCTTGGTCGGACTGGTGGCGGCGCCGCTGCTGGCACTGCTGCCGCAAGTCGTGCTGGGGGCGGTGCTGGCCATCAACGCCTACCTGATGGCCGACCGCTGGTCGCTGCGGCTGCTGGTGCGCTGGTGGAAAGGCCCGCGCTCGGCACAACTGCATGCCACGCTGGGCGTGGTGGCGGTCGTCTGCGTCACCACGCTGGTGCTGGGCTTTGCGGCCGGCGTGGCCCTGGGGTCGCTGTTGTCGGTGCTGATCGTCGTGCGCGGTATGAACCGGTCCTTTGTGCGGGCCTGCTTCAGCGCGGCGGACGCGCCTTCGCGCCGCATCTATTTCGCGGAGGACGAAGCGCGCTTGCAACGCCTGCGCAGCCGCATCACGGTGATGGAGCTGGAAGGCGCCCTGTTCTTCGGCACCGCCGACCGTGTGGCGGCGCTGGCCGACCAGCTGCGCGGACCCTGCCATGCGCTGGTGCTGGATTTCCGCCGCGTCAGCCTGATCGACGCCTCGGGGGCGGTGGTGCTGGCGCAGCTGGCTCGGCGACTTCAGGACCGCGGTACACAGCTGCTGCTGGCGGGCGTGACCAGTGACAACCGCCTGGGCCGCATGCTGAGGCAGTTCGCTGGCGAACAGTTCATTGCCGACCACGGTCTTGCCGACGTCGATCAGGCGGTGGAGAAGATGGAACTGGAGCTGCTGGCGGAGGAGGGCTCCGAGCCGCTGCAGCTCAGCATCCCGGTGGAGCAGGTCAGCTTGATGGATGGGCTGGACGAGCTGCAGCGCGCCCGGCTGGCCGCCTGCCTGCGGCCGCGCAGGCTGGCGGCCGGCGAACGGCTGTTTTCACCGGGCGACCCTGGCGACCAGCTCTTCGTCATCGTCGCCGGATCGATCAACGTGTTCAGCGACGCTGCACCGAGCACGGCCGAGATGCCGCAGCGCTATGTCACCTTGTCGCCCGGCATGATCCTGGGCGAAACGGCCATGCTCGATGGCGGTGGCCGCAGCGGCGAGGCCGTGGCCGACGGTGAGGCCGAGGTCCGTGCGCTCGACGTACCCAGCCTGCAGCGCCTGGGCGCCGAGGACCCCGCGCTGTACGCGCAGGTCTACCGCAACATCGCGCTGCATCTGTCGCAGCGCTTGCGGGCAGCGTCCTGGGCCTGGCGCGCCAGCATGAGCTGATACGTTGTCCGTGGGGGCCTGTGCCATCCGTCAGGTGATCGGCATGGGTCTCAAGCCTCTTCCGCCAACCGCCGCCGCACGTCCTTCAGCCGCGCCAGGCTGTTGACCACGGTGGGCACCTGGTTCAGCCCTTCCAGGTAGTCGTACACATAGGCCAGCACCGCGTAGATGGCGCCCGCGGTGAAGGCCGGTGATTGCGTGAAGTCCACCAGGATCCACACCAGCGCGGCCATCAGCGCCAGCTCGGTCACTGCCCAGGTCCACGACTCGGCGTCCGACAGCCGGATGCGCCAGCGGCGCAGCAGCAGGAAGTGCCGCTGCACCCGGAAGGGGCTGGCCGACGCGATGTCGGCCACCTCGCGCTCGATCTGGTTGTGGATGCCCTGGTTCAGCCGCACCGCGCGCCGCCAGTACCAGGTGTTGATGATGGCCATCGGCAGCAGCACCGCCATGGCGATGAAGCCGGCCTCGCGGTCATAGACGAACAGCATCGTCAGCGAGCCGACTACCGCCAGCAGGTTGTGCAGCACCATCGGCACTTCCTTCTCGAAGAAGCCGACCACGTCGCGCACCATCTCCACCCGCGCCGACACCTTGCTCAAGCCCTGGCCGTCGGCCTGCTGCGTGCCCACCAGCTGCGCGGCCACGGCCGCATACAGGCCCATGAACACCCGCGTGTCCACCCGCTGGCGGGTGAAGGACAGCACCAGGTGCAGCAGCCACACTGCCACCAGCCAGGCCAGGCCCTCGTAGCGGCGCTGCAGCAGCTGGTCCACCGCCTGACCGGTCAGCGTCGGGTAGGCCAGCATGCACAGGTTCTCGGCGATGGTCAGGCCGTAGGTGCCGGCCACGCCGAGCCGGCGCTCGCGCACCAGCGCTGCGACGGCGGGCGTCACGGGGCGCTGCGGCGCGCCGGGCGGCGGCGCTTCGGAGTTTGTGCAAGCGTCGCGATGCGTTCGCGACTGCGGGCCATGTAGTCCTGGGCGTGCCCCATGTCTGCGTCGCTCGCCGGCTTCTTGGAAGGCGGCATTATGTTCGGCAGTCTGCCGCGCCATGAACACGATGCAGATCCTGCGCGCCGGCGCGGCGCCAGCCCCCTTGTATGCTGCGGCATGACACCGGCTGTCCGGGCCGGCCACTGCAGGAGACACCCATGGAACAGGACCTGGTGCTCAGCGCCACGCAGGGCGCGGTGCGCACCCTCACGCTGAACCGCCCCGCGGCACTGAACAGCTTCACCGGTGCGATGCACCGGCAACTGCTGGCGGCCTTGAACGCAGCAGCCGACGATGCCGCGGTGCGCGCGGTGGTGGTCACTGGCGCCGGCCGCGGCTTCTGTGCCGGGCAGGACCTGAACGACCCGGACATGGTCACCACCGACGGCTCGCCGCCCGACGTGGGCGCGGTGATCGAGCGCCACTACGCGCCGCTGGCGCTGCGCATCCGCTCGATGCCGGTGCCGGTGATCGCCGCGGTCAACGGCGTCGCGGCCGGGGCCGGCGCCAATTTCGCCTTCGGCTGCGACATGGTGGTGGCCGCGCGCAGCGCCAGCTTCATCCAGGCCTTCTCGAAGATCGGCCTGATCCCCGATTGCGGCGGCACCTGGCTGCTGCCGCGGCTGGTGGGCCGCGCCCGCGCGCTGGGTCTGGCGATGACCGGCGACAAGCTGCCGGCCGAAGAAGCGCAGCGCATCGGCCTGATCTGGCAGTGCGTGGACGACGCCGCGCTGATGGACAGCGCGATGGCGCTGGCCACCAAGCTGGCGGCGATGCCCAGCCGCGCGCTGGCCGAGACGCGGCGTGCGCTGGACGATGCCGCGCAGATGGACTACGCGCAGGCGCTGGCGCTGGAGGCACGTTTGCAGGGCGAACTCGGCCGCGCGCATGACTTTGCCGAAGGCACGGCGGCCTTTCGCGACAAGCGCGCACCGAGCTTCAAGGACCGGTGATGGCGGCGCCGCAGTACGAGACCGACGAGCCGGTGCTGTATGCGCTGGCCGACGGCATCGCCACGCTGACGCTGAACCGCCCGCAGTTCGGCAATGCGCAGAACTCGCAGATGACCTATGCGCTGGACGCCGCCTTCCGCCGCGCGGTGGACGACGACGCGGTGCGCGTGATCGTGCTGCGTGGCGCCGGCAAGCATTTCAATGCCGGCCACGACATCGGCACGCCGGGGCAGGACGGTGACCAGAGCTTCGAGCGCGTGCAACTGTGGTGGGACCATGCCGGCAAGCCCGGTGCCGAGAAGCTCTACGCCCGCGAACAGGAGATCTACATCGGTATGTGCCGGCGCTGGCACGACATCCCCAAGCCCACCATCGCGATGGTGCACGGCGCCTGCATCGCCGGCGGGCTGATGCTGGCCTGGGTGTGCGACCTGATCGTCGCGTCCGACGACGCCTTCTTCCAGGACCCTGTTGTGCGCATGGGCGTGCCAGGCGTCGAGTACTTCGCCCACGCGCAGGAGCTGAACCCGCGCATCGCCAAGGAGTTCCTGTTCCTGGGCGAGCGCATGTCGGCCGAACGTGCCCACCAGATGGGCATGGTCAACCGCGTGGTGCCGCGCGACCGGCTCGAGGCCGAGACCTACGCGATCGCCGCGCGCATCGCGCAGCAGCCGCGTTTGGGCCTGGCGCTGACCAAGCAGGTGCTCAACCGCATCGAGGAACTGCAGGGTCTGCGCGCCGGCATCGACCTGGCCTTCGGCTACCACCACCTGGCGCATGCCCACAACCGGGCGCAGGGTGGCGATGCCATCGGCGGGCAGGATGTGCGCTCGATGGCCGCGGCCAACAAGGGCGGCGCGGGCTGACCCCGCACGTGGCTGGCGGCCCTGCCTACCGCTTCTCGCGCTGCCCCAAGTGCGGCAGCCGCGATCTGCCGGCCGACCAGGCACTGCCGGCGGCCTGCCCGGCCTGCGGCGTGATCCTGGCCAAGGTGGCGCCGCTACCGCCCGGGCGACGGGCCCGCGCCGCACCGGCCGCGGACGACGCCGCCGAGCCTGTCGCCGCGCGCTGGCGCGAAGCGCTGCTGCAGGTGCCCGAGCGCGTGGACCCGCTGCGCTGGGGCCTGCGCGTGGCGCTGATCGTGGCGCTGGCGGTGTGGGCCGTGGTGCTGGTGCGGCTGGACTACCGCAGCGGCGGCATGGGCGAGTCCTTCCTGCACGGCCCGCTGCTGGTGTTCCACGAGGCGGGCCATGTGATCTTCAGCCCCTTCGGCCAGTGGCTCATGGTGGCCGGCGGCACGCTGGCGCAACTGCTGCTGCCGCTGATCATCATCGTCGTCTTCCTGTGGCAGCGGCACGATCCCTTCGGCGCGTCGGTGGGCCTGTGGCTGATGGGCGTGTCGCTGCTGGACGTGGCACCCTACGTGTACGACGCGCTGCATCCGCAGCTGACGCTGCTGAACGGCAGCGTTGGCGAAGAAGGCGGGCACGACTGGATCTATCTGCTCGAATCGCTGGGCTTGGGTGCGCAGGCGCAATGGCTGGGTGCCGCGGTGCACAAGCTGGGCGCGCTGGTGCTGTTGCTGGCGCTGGGCTGGGCGGCCGTGCTGCTGCGGCGGCAGCGTCGCCAGTTCAGCGGCCAGGCGTTGCAGGGGGAGTGACGGGCCCCGCATCCACAGGGTCTGGCCGGGGGCGCAAGCCGCGGCGGTGGCCCTAAGATCGGCGCGATGCACAGTCCGCTTCAAGGCATCCGGGTGCTCGACCTGTCGGCCGTGCTCTCCGGCCCGATGGCCACCGCCATGCTGGCCGACCAGGGGGCCGAGGTCATCAAGGTCGAGGCGCCCGGTGGCGACCTCAGCCGCCGCATCGGCCCGGCCAAGGGCGAGATGTCGGCCATGTTCATCGCCGCCAACCGCGGCAAGCGCTCCATCTGCCTGGACCTGAAGCGCGCCGACCATCTGCAGGTGCTGCGCGAGCTGATCGCCCGCGCCGACGTGCTGGTGGAGAACTTCCGCCCCGGCACGCTGGCGCGGCTGGGCCTGCCGCCGCAGGCACTGCGCCAGGCGCACCCGCGGCTGGTGCTGGCCTCGATCAGCGGCTTCGGCGCCAGCGGCCCCTATGCCGACGGCCGGGTGTACGACGCGGTGATCCAGGCCGTGTCGGGCTTCAGCGCGTCGCACCCGCTGCCGGGCAGCGACGCGCCCACGCTGCTGGCCACCACGGTGTGCGACAAGCTCACCGCACTGACGGCCGCACAGGCCATCACCGCCGCGCTGCTGGGGCGCGAGCGCAGCGGCCAGGGTGCACACATCGCGCTGTCGATGCTGGATGCCGCGTTGTCCTTCCAGTGGCCGGATGCCATGTACAACCACACCTTCAGCGGCGCGCCGCTGCCGCCTTCGCCCGAGTTCGGTGTGCTGCAGCGGCCCTATGCCACGCGCGACGGCCATGTGGCGGTGATGACGCCGCAGCCCGATGAGTTTGCCGCGATGTGCCGCGAGCTCGGCGGGGCCGAGCTGCTGCAGGACCCGCGCTTCGCCACGGTGGAGCTGCGCCGCCGCCACTTCACCGAACTGATGACGCAACTGGAAGCGCTGTTCGCCCGCCAGGACACCGATGCGCTGGTGCCGCGGCTGCGCCAGGCCGGCGTGCCCATCGGCCGCGTCAACCGCCGGCACGAGGTGCTGGACGACCCGCAGGTGCAGCACAACGGTACGCTGGTCGAGTTCGACCATGGCGACCTGGGGCGCGTGCGCCTGCCGCGCGCGGCGGCGCAGTTCGACGGCCATGGCGCGCCGCCGCGGCCGGCGCCGGGCCTGGGCGAACATGGCCGCGAGGTGCTGGCCGAACTGGGCCTGGATGCCGCGCGCATCGACGCGCTGCTGCGCCCGGCCGCTGCGGAGGCCGGCCGATGAAGCGCCTGTGGCTGTTGCTGGCGTCGCTGCTGCTGGCCGGTGCGGCCATGGCCCAGGGCGACGAGATGCCGCGCCTGCCTTGCGGGGCCGCGCCCTGGCCGGCCTTTGCCGAGCCCGGCGCGGCGCCGAACGTGCGCGCCTGGACGGGCAAGGCCGCGCGTGCCTGGCAGCCGCCGGCCTGCAGCACCTGGCAGCCGGCCGATGCCGACATGCTGGTGGCACTGTCGGGCAGTTTCCGCTTCGACGGCGAGATCGACGGCCTGCTGGCGCGCATCGGCGCCATCTCGGCCAAGAAGGGCGTGCGCTACTGGTCGGCCACCGAAAAGAGCTGGCAGGCGCTGGTGACCGATGCCTTCGCGCTGTCGGGGCCCGAGCTGGGCATGCGCCGCGCCGATTTCAAGCCCGCCGAGCTGGCCAAGGGCCAGAGCTTCCACTACGCGCAGAACGACAACCGCACTGCGGGCCACTGCATCTACCGTGAGCGGGTGCTGGCGCAGGACCGCGAGCGCGTGATGATCGAAAGCGAGAACCTCACGCCGGTGAAGAAGATGATGGTCACGCTGTTCTCGCCTGGCGACATGCAGTCGCTGTACGTGATCGAGCGGCGCGCGCCCGGCGTGTGGAACTTCTACAGCCTGACGCGCACGCGCATGGCCTCACCGCTGCTGCCCACCGGCGGCGAGTCCTCGTACATCAACCGCTCGGCGGCCTTCTTCCGCCACGTGGCCGGCATCCCCACCGACCAGGAACCGCCGGCCGCGCGCTGACGCCTCAGCCCGCGCTGCGCCAGCTGCCGTGGAAGCCCGCGGGTACGCGGTGCGACAGGTGCGCGCAGGCCAGCGGGCCGTCGGCCAGGTGCTGCGCGTCGAAGACCGCCAGGTCGCTGCACTGCGTCTCGGCACGGAAGATCACGCACAGCAGGTGGCCGTCGCCTTCGGCCGCATCGGCGCTGCGCGGCACGAACACCGGTTCGCCGCAGCGGTCGCCGGGCTCCGGCATCCATGTGGTCACCGCGCCGGTGGCATGGTCCACATGGGCCAGGCCGTCGCGCGTGTCGCGGCCGCGGCGTGGCTCGGTGGGCATGCCGGCCTGGAACCAGCCGTGGCGGTACGGTCGTGTAGCGAAGCGTTCGTCCAGCCGCGGGAATTCACCCGGGTGGTCGTCCAGCGGCTGTTCGTGCCAGCCCTTGCGGTCGCCGCGCGGGTCGAAGGTCCAGCGCACCAGCGTGGCCTGCGGCGCCTCGGCGGTGACGGGGCGGCCGTCCGGCGCCGGGAACAGCGGCGCCACCGGGTACTTCATCATGTCGCACACCACCTTGCCGTCGGCCGTCTCGAAGGCGTTCATCGGGTGGAAGACATAGCTCGGGTCGCCGTCGAACCAGATCGCCTCGTCGACCGAGCCGCCGCGCGGGATCAGCGCCACGTGGCTGCCCTTGTCGGGCTCCCAGGCAAAGGGCGGCAGGCCCTTCATCGCGCGCTCCATCGAACCGGTGAGCGGGAAGATCGGCAGCACGATCCAGTGCTCGGTGACGACGAAGTCATGCACCATGCTCGGGTAGGGCGCTTGCATCCATTGCGAGCGTGTCAGCGTGCCTTCGCGGTCCACCACGTGCAACGACACGTCGGGCGTGAAGCGTCCCTTGGCCGAGTAGCCGAAGAACACCATCTCGCCGGTGGTCTCGTCGATCTTGGGGTGCGCCGTCATCGGGCCCTGCAGCTTGCCGCCGAAATCCCAATAGCCCTTGGACTGCAGCGTCAGCGGGTCCATCTCGTAGGGTGCGTGGGCCTCTTCCAGCGCCAGCAGCCGGCCGGCGTGCCAGACCACATGCGTGTTGGCCACGGTGGAGCCCAGCTTGACGATGCGCGGGTCCGAGAAGCGCGGGTTGCCGAAGGCACCCGACAGGCCTTCGCCCTCGGCATGCTCGAGCTGCCACTTCGGCGTGCGCACCCAGCGGTTCAGGTAGGACACGCGGCCTTCGGCTATGTGGAAGGCATGCAGCATGCCGTCGCCCGAGAACCAGTGGTACGGGCCGCGCGGCGCGAACTGCGGGTTCGGGCCGTTGCGGTACAGCGAGCCGTTCAGCGACTGCGGCCACTCGCCAGTGATCGGCAGGTTCGGCGCGTCGCACTCCATGTGCAGCGGCGCGTAGTAGCCGCGCAGAAAGGGCTCGTCGGTCGGGAAGGCTCGTGACATGGCGTGCTCGGGCGGGTGGGGCAAGGCTCGCATCCTCGCATGCTTCGGCGGCGCCAGGTACGACGAGATCTTGTCTTGCAAATAGGAATGATTCGCATTAAAGTGAATCGATGGAGTCGCTTGTCTGCTCGCCCCTAAGCCCCCGCCCGTCGAGCACCCGGGCCGGTTCACCCCGATGCCCGCTGTGGCAACTGCCCGGCGCCTGCCACGAGGCACTGCTGGCTTGCCATTGGCGGCCGGCCGAACTGCGCCACCTGACCGACCGGCTGTATGGAGGCCGGTCCAAGCTGGACGACGCTGCGCTGCTGGCCGCCGCCGTGGCGCAATGCGCCAGCCGCAACAGCCTGTCGATCGCGCTGCAGCGCGCGCTGGACCGCCGCCACGCCGAGGCCTTACGCCAGGGCGCCGCGCGCCCCGATGCCGCCGCCCTGGCGCAAGCCTGGGCCGCGGCACTGTGCGACGGCGATGTGCCGGCGGCGCTGTGGGTCACCCTGAGCGATGCACGCTGCGACGACGCGCTGTGCGCGCGCGTGCTGCACGACCTGTGGACGCTGCAAGGCGAGCGGGTGGCCACGCGCCAGGCCGAGGCCGAAGCGCGGCGCCGTCTGCAGGCCGAACTGGCCACCGCGCGCGACGACCTCGCCCGGCAGCAGCAACGCCACCATGAGCGCCAGGCCGAAGCCGCTGCGGCCATGGCCGCGCTGCAGGCCGAGCTGGCCACGCTGCGCGGCCAGGTGCAGGCGCAACAGGCCGAGATCGATGCGCTGCAGGCGCAGCGCACGCTGGCCCAGAGCCCGTCCCGCGAAGCGCTGGTGCAGCGCGTGGCCGCGCTGTCGCGGCAGCTGGCGGCGCTGCAGCCGCGCCCGGTGGCCGAAGCGCCTGCGCCGTTAGTGGCGGAGGTGCGGGCGGTGGCCGACCCGGCGCCGGTGCTGCCGCCCGACAGCCTGCGCGAGGCGCGCGTGCTTTGCGTCGGCGGCCGCAGCGCGCAGGTGCCGCACTACCGCGCGCTGGTCGAAAGCCAGGGCGGGCGCTTCGTGCACCACGACGGCGGGCTGGAGGACAACCCGCACCGCCTGGACGCGCAGCTGGCCGGCGCCGACCTGGTGCTGTGCCAGGCCGGCTGCCTGAACCACAACGCCTATGCGCGCGTGAAGGCGTATTGCAAGCGCCACGCCAAGCCCTGCGTGTACCTGGACGCGCCGGGCCTGGGCCGGCTGCTGCGCGGCCTGGCCGCGTTGCCGGCGGCCGGCTGAGCCGGCGCCGCGGCTACTTCGTCAGGATCAGCTTGCCCAGCGCCGTCTGGCGCAGGCGGTACAGCGTGCCGCGGTGCTCGATGTGCAGCTCGGTGCGGCCGGCGAACAGCGTCTCGCTGCGCAGTGCGGGCACCGCGGGCTGGCCGGCCGAGGCGGGTGTTCCTTCGGATCGGGGCAGCGCGGGCGCGTCGGCGTGCGGATCGTGTTCGGCCATCGTCCCGCATTGTACGGAGAATGCGAAGCATTCGCAAATAAATGCGAGGTGGAGGCGAAGCGTTGTGCCCGATGCAGCGACAATGCCGCCACCGTATCCACGAGGAGAACCCATGCAGGGCGACGCCAAGGTGCTGGACTATCTGAACCGCCAGCTGAAGAACGAACTCACCGCCATCAACCAGTACTTCCTGCACTACCGGATGCTGAAGAACTGGGGCTTCGCCCGCCTGGCCAAGCACGAGTACGAGGAGTCGATCGAGGAGATGAAGCACGCCGACAAGCTGATGGACCGCATCCTGATGCTCGACGGCCTGCCGAACCTGCAGGACCTGGGCAAGCTGATGATCGGCGAATCGGCGGTCGAGGTGCTGCACTGCGACCTGAAGGCCGAGCAGGGCTCGCAGGTGCTGCTGAAGGAAGCCATCGCGCACTGCGAATCGGTGCGCGACTACGTGTCGCGCGAGCTGCTCGAGGAAATCCTCGAAGACACCGAGGAGCACATCGACCACCTGGAAACCCAGATCGGCCTGGTGGCCAAGGTGGGCGAGCCCAACTGGCTGCAGTCGCAGATGGGCGAGCCGTCCTGAGCGGTCGGGCCGCCATGCCCTTGCGGATTGGCGGCCTTATTTATTGAGAAGCATTCTTATTTCATGTAGACTGCGCAGCACCGAGTTGCTGCGCCATGATCGTCTGCCTTTGCCACCGCATCTCCGACCGCGACATCCGCCGCGCGGTCGATTCGGGCACCCGCTGCTTCGAACTGCTGCAGGACGAGACGCGGGTCGCGTCCTCCTGCGGCTGCTGCCACGATTGCGCCCGCGAGGTGTTCAGCGAAGCCTGCGGCCGCGCAGCACCGGCAGCGCTGCCGGCCGAAGCCCGCGTCGAGCGCGTCTGAGCCCGCGCTAACGCCGCCGCTGCAGCCGTACCGGCTGCACAGACTGCGGTGCACCGCAAGACCCCGATGTGCCACAGCCCGCACAGCCGCTGCAGCCCGTCGGGCCGCCCTGGCGGCGTGCCGGCCGCCACAGCGTCCAGCCCAGGTACAGCGCGCAGGCCAGCACGATCAGGCCGCTGAGCCAGCCCTGCAGCGTCATGCGCCGCCTCCCAGCCACAGCGTCACGCGGTAGGTGACGAAGGCCGCCGCATAGGCCAGCGCAAACAGGTAGCCGGCCATCACCAGCGGCCAGCGCCAGGACTGCGTCTCGCGCCGCGTCACGGCCAGCGTCGACAGGCATTGCGGCGCGAACACGAACCACGCCAGCAGCGCATAGGCCGTGGCCAGCGACCAGCCGCCGGCAATCAGCGGCTGCAGCGCCTGCGCGGCGGCATCGCCCGATTCGGACAGCGCGTACACGGTGCCCAGTGCGCCCACCACCACCTCGCGCGCGGCCATGCCGGGCACCAGCGCCACCGAGATCTGCCAGTTGAAGCCGATCGGCGCAAACAGCACATGCAGCGCTGCGCCCAGGCGGCCGGCAACGCTGTACTCGATGGCCGGGCCGGTAGCACCCGGCGGCGGCGCCGGGTAGCTGCTCAGGAACCACAGCAGCACTGTCAGCGCGAAGATGATGCCGCCGACGCGCCGCAGGAAGATCGCCGCGCGTTCCCACAGGCCCAGCAGCAGGTTGCGCAGGTTGGGCAGCCGGTAGGGCGGCAGCTCCAGCATCAGCGGCTGGTAGCCGTTCTTCATCCACAGCCGGCGCAGCACCCGCGCCACCGCCATCGCCGCCACCACCCCGGCCACGTACAGGCCGAACAGCGTCAGCCCGCGCAGGTTGAAGGGGCCCACCGCGCGGTCGGGCACGAAGGCGCCGATCAGCAGCGCATACACCGGCAGCCGGGCCGAGCAGGTCATCAGCGGCGCCACCAGGATGGTGGCCAGCCGGTCGCGCCAGTGCACGATGGTGCGCGTGGCCATGATGCCCGGCACCGCGCAGGCAAAGCTGGACAGCAGCGGGATGAAGGCGCGGCCCGACAGGCCCACCGTGCCCATCAGCCGGTCCAGCAGGAAGGCGGCGCGCGGCAGGTAGCCCGAATCCTCCAGCAGCAGGATGAAGAAGAACAGGATCAGGATCTGCGGCAGGA
>Ga0209369_1000772_pt1 | contig 25485 bp, 22 predicted proteins | sample EBPBio142010_DNA_FD_185865 | JGI IMG/M metagenome (GOLD analysis project Ga0209369, IMG submission 185865) | Wastewater treatment Type I Accumulibacter community from EBPR Bioreactor in Madison, WI, USA - Reactor 1_10/4/2010_ DNA (SPAdes)... | ecosystem: Engineered > Bioreactor > EBPR >... | reverse complement strand
TCTTGTGACGCCTGTTTCCATCTCTCTGGAGAAATAAGCCATGGAGACGGAATTGAACGAGAAAAACGGTATCGTCCTCAAGCTTGAGGATGTTTCCAAGGTCTATTCAGGCATTGTCGCGGTCAAGCGCGCCAATCTTGAATTGCGCCGTGGTTCGGTCAATGTGCTTGTCGGCGAAAACGGTGCTGGCAAGTCAACGCTGATGAAGATCATCGCGGGCGTTGAGCGTCCGACCATGGGGAAGATTATTCTCGATGGCGAGGAAGTGTCATTCGACAGCCCTGCCGACGCGCAAAAGCGCGGCATTGCGATGATCTTTCAGGAACTGAACCTGTTTTCAAACATGACGGTGGCCGAGAATATCTTTGCCACGCGCGAAATTACACGCGGTTTGCGTGGCATTGATCACAAGGCGCAGGTCGTCAAGGCCAATGAATATCTCGACCGCCTTGACGCAGGCATCAGTGCAACTACGCTCGTCGCCGATCTGCCAATCGGTCAGCAGCAGCTTGTCGAAATCGCCAAGGCTATTTCGCTCGATGCACGCATCGTCATCATGGATGAACCGACATCGGCCCTTTCTGCAGCCGAAGTCGATATTCTGTTCAAGGTGATTGCCGAGCTGAAAAGCCAGGGCGTTGCAATCGTCTATATTTCGCATCGTCTTGAAGAACTGATGCGGATTGGCGATTACATCACGGTTCTGCGCGACGGAAAAATCACCGGCCAGGAAGAGATCAAAAATATCGATACGCAATGGATCGTGCGTTCGATGATCGGCTCCGATGCCAAGGATTTTGCCAAGCCTGTTACCCACAAGATTGGCGCCGAACGGTTTCGTGCTGAAAACATCACCCTGCCCCGGGCAACCGGCGGGCTTGCAGTTGATGATGTCTCCCTGACCGTGCGCGCGGGCGAGGTTCTGGGCATTTACGGCCTTATGGGCGCGGGGCGCTCTGAGTTTTTCGAATGTGTGATGGGCCAGCATGGGCACTCCACCGGCCATATCTATATCGATGGCAGGCAAGTGAAGGAACGCGATACGACCCGTCGCATCCGGCGCGGCCTTGCCCTCATACCGGAAGATCGTCAGCGCGAAGGTCTGGTGCAGATCTTGTCGATTGCCAGCAATCTGACACTGGCAAGTCTCGACCGTCTGGCTCGCGTCTTCCACATCACGCCAAAGCGTGAAAAACAGGCCATTCAACAGGCGATCAAAGACCTTTCGATCAAGGCACCAAACCCCGAATTCGAAGTCACTTCGATGTCAGGCGGCAATCAGCAAAAGGTCGTCATCGGCAAGGCGCTGATGACCAATCCAAAAGTTCTTCTGATGGATGAGCCATCGCGCGGCATCGATGTGGGTGCGAAGGCCGATGTCTTCCGCACCATGCGTAGGCTTGCTGCCGAAGGGCTATCCATTCTTTTTTCAACCTCTGATCTGGAAGAAGTCATGGCGCTCTCCGATCGCATCGCGGTGCTCAGCAATGGGAAGCTGATTGCCATATTCGACCGCGATAAAGCGACGGAAGCCGACATTGTTGCCGCATCGGCCAAGGGCCACGGACACACACATGACAACGACCACAACAAACAAACAAGGGAACTCGCGTCATGACAGCCAACACGACGACGGCCGCCACTGACTCAACCTTTAACAGCGGCTCGGCCCTGCTGACGCTGATGAAACTGAGAACCTTCATCGCGCTTTTCGCGGTGTTCATCTTCTTCTCGTTCGCAGCACCAAACTTCCTTTCAGCCGCCAACCTGATCCTGATGTCGAAGCACGTTGCGCTTAATGCATTTCTTGCAATGGGCATGACCTTCGTCATTATCACAGGCGGCATCGACCTTTCGGTCGGCTCCATTGTCGGGCTTTGCGGCATGGTTGCCGGCGGTCTTCTGATCTACGGGATTGATCTTGGCATCGGCTACACGATCTATTTCAACATTATCGAAATCTCGCTGATCACATTGGCCGTTGGTGTCGCAGTCGGCTTCATAAACGGGCTATTGATAACCAAACTGAATGTTGCGCCCTTCATCGCGACACTCGGCACGCTTTATGTGGCACGCGGTCTGGCTCTTCTGTCCTCGGACGGCCAGACCTTCCCGAACCTCGTGGGCCGTGAAGACCTGGGCACAACCGGCTTCGCCTTCCTGGGATCGGGCAGCATTCTCGGTCTTCCGGTCTCGATCTGGATTCTGATCGTCGTCGCACTGGCCGCAGCCTATATTGCGCGATACACACCGCTTGGTCGCCAGATTTTCGCAGTCGGCGGCAATGAACGTGCGGCACGCATGTCGGGTATCCGCGTCGACCGCGTAAAGATGTTCGTTTACATGTTTTCCGGCTTCTGTGCTGCGATCGCCGGGCTTATTATCTCATCCGAACTAATGTCGTCGCATCCGGCAACAGGCAACTCATTCGAGCTGAACGCCATTGCGGCAGCCGTTCTCGGCGGTACTTCGATGTCGGGCGGGCGCGGCACCATTGGCGGCACAATCATCGGTGCATTCGTCATCGGTATTCTCTCCGACGGTCTGGTCATGATGGGCGTATCGTCCTTCTGGCAGATGGTCATCAAGGGCCTTGTCATCATCATCGCCGTGGTAGTTGATCAGGCACAGCGCCGCCTCCAGCAGCGCGTTACACTCATGCAAATGGCAAAAGCAGGATAAAAATGGCAGACTTGAATGGCGCTCTCATCGGTTGTGGTTTCTTCGCGATCAATCAGATGCACGCATGGAACGACGTTTCGGGTGCCAAAATTGTGGCGATCTGCGACCGCGATCCTGAGCGGTTGAAGATTGTCGGCGACCAGTTCGGCATCGAACGACGCTACACAGATGCTGAGGCGCTGTTTGCAGATGACGGCATCGACTTTGTCGATATCGCCACCACAGTTTCAAGCCATCGTGCTCTGGTGGAGCTTGCCGCCGCCCACAAGGTGCCAGCAATCTGCCAGAAGCCCTTTGCCAAAACGCTTGATGATGCAAAGGCCATGGTGAAGATCTGCGGTGAAGCAGGCATTCCGCTCATGGTGCATGAAAACTTTCGCTGGCAGACACCTATTCAGGCCGTGCGTAAAGCGCTCGATAGCGGCGTCATAGGCGCGCCGTTCTGGGGACGCTTTTCCTTCCGCTCGGGCTTTGATGTTTTCTCCGGCCAGCCTTATCTTGCGGAAGGCGAACGCTTCATCATCGAAGATTTAGGCATTCATACGCTTGATATTGCGCGCTTTATCTTGGGCGACGTCACAAGCCTCGTCGCACGCACCAAGCGCGTCAACCCGAAAATCAAGGGCGAGGATGTAGCCACCATTCTCATGGACCATGAAAATGGCGCTACTTCCATTGTCGATGTGAGCTACGCCACCAAGCTCCAAACCGATCCTTTCCCGGAAACACTCGTTGAAATTGATGGCACCGAAGGCTCTATCCGTCTTTATCAGGGTTATCGCCTTGAAGTGATTACGCCGAACGGCACCACGGTTTCCGACGTTTCACCAAAACTGCTCTCATGGGCCACACGTCCATGGCACAATATTCAGGAAAGCGTCTTTGCCATTCAGCAGCATTGGGTGGACAAGCTGGAAACTCGCGAAGAAACCTCAACATCGGGTGCGGATAATCTCAAGACTTTCGCGCTTGTCGAAGCCGCCTATGACAGTGCCGCAAGCGGCAACCGCGTCGACATTACGGCGCTGCTCAAATGAGCAGCGTCGATTTTTTCCTGCTCTATGGAACGCGTGAAACCGAAGCTAAGCCGACGCATCTGAAAGCGGGCTTGCTTAGCCTGGATTTGAACGACGGCAATCTTCGCACCATCACTTACGACGGTGTCGAAGTTCTGCGTGCCGTCTCCTATCTGGTGCGGGATCGCGACTGGGGGACCTATAATCCGCAAATCCATGATCTGAACGTCGAGCAAAGCGACAGCGGTTTCATCGTCACCTATCAGGCACGTTGCGAAGGCCCGGATGCGACCAAACTCACCATTGATGTCCGCATTCAGGCAGAGAGTGTTGGTGGTACGCTCACTTTCGAAGCCGTAGCGAATACAGCGACAGGCTTTGAAACCAACCGTTGCGGCTTTTGCATCCTGCATCCAATCGTCGGCGTGGCAGGCTCCCCTGTGAGGGTCGAGCATGTAGACGGCACACTCAACAAGACCCGCCTGCCCGATCTGATCGAACCGTGGCAGCCTTTCAAGGATATGCGTGCGATCACCCATGAGGCCATGCCCGGCGTTACGGTCGAATGCCGCATGGAAGGCGATACCTTTGAGATGGAAGATCAGCGCAACTGGTCCGATGCATCTTACAAGACCTATGTACGTCCGTTGGCTTTGCCATGGCCTTACCAGATCGAAGCCGCCAAACCCCAGCATCAGCGCATCGTCCTCAACATTTCCGACACGCGCGCGGCGACACCAAATAACACCCGGTATGCAGAGCCGGTGAGCATCACGCTTGGTGACACAAGCGGCACATTGCCAAATATCGGCATCATCATCACACCGGAAGAAGCCAAAGCAAGCCTTGCCGCAATTGATCTGTTGCAGGAAATTGGCCCGCAGGATTTGTTATTTCATTACGATCCACTGGCAGGGCACAAAGGTTCAGCCTTTGCCGACTTTGCAGCTCTTGCAGCCCGACATAAAGGCCGTGTTTCGCTCGAAATTGCATTGCCTTGCGAGAAATCGCTCATCGAAGAGACGACAGCAATCGCTTCTGACATGAAAGCGGCTGGCTTTACCCCGGATGCGGTCATTGTTTCACCGGCTATAGATCGGCAGTCGACACCGCCCGGCAGCGAATGGCCGCCCTGCCCGCCGCTTGAAGATGTTTATGCGGCAGCAAGAGCAGCATTCCTGAATGCGCAGCTTGGCGGCGGAATGCTGAGCTATTTCACCGAGCTTAATCGCAAGCGTGTTCCGGGCGAGCATCTTGATTTCGTCACTCATTGCACGAATCCGATTGTCCATGCAGCGGACGACCTGAGTGTTATGCAAACACTGGAAGCTCTGCCTTTCATTACCCGCTCGGTGCGGGCGATCTACGGCGATAAGCCCTATCGCATCGGGCCGTCTACCATCCCCATGCGCCAGAATCCTTATGGCAGCAGAACGATGGAAAACCCGAATGGCAAGCGCATTGCTATGGCCAATCGCGATCCTCGCCACAATGGAAAATTCGCTGCGAGCTTCGCGATGGCATATGCCATATCTGTGCTGAATGCTGGCCTTGACAGCCTGACGCTTTCAGCCCTCACCGGACCTTTCGGACTTACTGCAGATGAAGGCGAACCGACACCCACAGGTGGGAAACGTCCACTCTTCACCACGATAAAAATATTGTCCCGGCTTGCAGGAAAAAAATGGCGGCAGCTTATTTCGTCGCGGCCTGACCACGTTCTGGCCTTTGCAACGGAGCAAGAATTCTGGCTGGTAAACATCACGTCACAGCCTCAGACTGTCAGCATCGCTCAGTTCGCCAAGATTGCTCTCGATCCCTACGCGGTCCAGAACTTGAAACGCTCATAGTTTTAATCGCGTCGTTGTTGTTCTGATCAGGAGCGGCCAACGCTGAGCTATAAAAATGATATGCCCGCCAGCAAGAACTGACGGGCATAAATCCAAAGGGTTTTCGGCGATTTAAATCACATTTGGTGTGATAGGCGAACCCAAATCATTCCCACTCAATTGCTTATAACACAGTCAAATCATTGATTTAACTGTGTTTTTTCTTGTCCGCAGCATCAAAAGCCGACCCATAGGCCGTCAAAAACTTACGGTGTTGATTTTAAAGGGAAATTCCCCTGAAAATTTTTTTGCGTGGCTTCGGTATCTATCGAGGTCGATCGCCTCTTGAGACCCGTTTTCGACCGCACGGATAGCTCTCACTGCGAACCAAGAAAGTACCGTCGCGAAGCTCATATCACGGTACGCTCTGCGATGCGATCCGCCACAGCAGTGTCATCCAAGCGCCATCCCTTCATCCGGCGACCAGACAACTACGTCACGCGGCCGCCCACGGAAGGGCTCTCCCAAGAGCGCCAAGCCGTCGCGGAAAAGCGCATAGTGGTAAGGCTCGTCGGCCTCGGCCACGGCAGCGCGATCTCCTGCGGAGAGCGCAAACCCCGTTGGTTCGACGGTTGGAAGCCTCATCGTCGCTGGCGGCCCCACGCCTCGGCCGCGGATCGCATTGCTCAGTGTGTTCAGGAATTCAGCCCCCGCCTTCTCCTCGATCGCGAACGAGCCGAAATCAGAACGAGGATGACCTGGTCGCGAAAACCGTGTGCGCTGTGCAAATCGCCACCAACCGTGGTGATCGAAGAAATCATCGATCCACCATGGAGGGCCTTCTGGTCGCGAAAGCCACGGCGTCGCCGCCAGATAGGTTCGACCGGCATAGTCAAATCGAAGAAGCGGAACATCGGTTCGCTCCGGAGGAGCGGAATCCGGAAAACGGAGCCAGTCGATCCAATTTGTCACATCCGGCGCGCCCATCAGCAGAAAGTTAGACCGATGAGTCGCCAACGCCATCGACGCAGGCGTAGCTTCGGGTGCCTCGTCAGCATGAACGACATCCGTGGATGCGGTCCGTTTTCGCGGCTTGGAGATCCGCGTCTCCGATACGGCCAGGAAGCTCCCGGCTGTCGTCGGCTTTGACCCGAATGCAATCGAATAGCCGTGGATTACCTTTCCGAACGGCGACGGCTTCGCGACAAAGGGCTTTACCTGCTTGATGTACTTTTTCTTCGCCGAGTTCGCTATTTTCGCTGCGCTCGCATCTTTGGCGAACGAGCCGTGCGCCTCGGCAAGCACAACACCGTGGCCGGACGCGTTGCCGCCTTCGTAGATGAAATCCGCATGGGGATCGAGCGACGACGACAGGCACGCCGCGTTCGCTCGCCATGCGTAGCCGAGAGCGTCCATGTAGAGGTGGGCAATGCCAGCGCCGACCTTGGCCGCAAATTGAGACCCGGCAGTATCCGCGAGAAATTTGAAATGAGATTCGAGCGCAAACGCCGATCCATCCTGGAGCAGCGTCTGCAGTTCGATCAGAGCACTTTGCTGCAACCCGTCGAGCAAGGCGACGGGCGCATCATCCCAGGTCGTTGCAGTCCTCGCGATCGCGGCCGCCAACGCCATCGGGTTGAAAGATAGACTCGACTGGGCCGGCGGCGCCACGAAATGCGGAGAGACCGGGTTTGGTACGTGACCGTGTTTCGTATGCTTCGTCAAACCAATCAGCTTGGTCGACGTTCCCAGCCCCGAGGTCGACACGAGCCCGCTCATTCCTTCAACTCCGTAGCCTGGGCTACAAGGTCGACGAGTTTCCACCCTTGATCCGTGGCAGGCCCCATCAGCGCCGTTGCTTCAGATTTGCGCAACGCCAGGCCAAGCAATTCCCGCGGTCGAGTCACACCCACGAAGACGTTGGTCGCGGCGGTGAGTCCCACCCCCGTAAATGGCTGGTCGGTAACGCCGAATGCACGGGGAAGCACTGTGGTAAGATCGATGCACTGCTCGCCTGCGCTGCTGCCTTTCCATACCTCGCTCTCGACGACGAGAATTCCGTCCACACTCTTTCCCTTGACCGAGTGGATCGATCCCAGCCGCAGTGTGAGCTCGTCGAACCGCACCTGCTTCGTGGAGCGGCGTTCAGGGTCGGTAAGGTCGGCCTTTTGCTCGGCGACGAACCCACAAAATGCGGCGATATCGTCCTCAGCACCGTCAGGATGCGGGGCGAAGAGAGGCAGCAATAGTTCCGTGAACGCTTGCCATGCTCCCTGATCCCACACGGCATCGCCGGCAAGCACATAGTCCCGTAAAACTCGCCGTACAGCGCGCGGCAACGCGAGGTCGCGACGCGATAGTGCCGCCCACACATTATGCGCGGTAATCGGACGTTCATTTGCCGCTTTCCACCCATGGGCGCGCGCCAAACCGGAAATGCCGACCGCGAGCATCTCGCCAACCTCAGCGGGAGGGCGTGCTGCGGCATGGTGTACCGCAGCCTTCCGAAGCTGCCGGCAAAGGAGGTTGGCCTTCCCGCGAGAACCACCCTCGCTGCGATATGCCGGATGATAGTCGACGAGACTCTTCGGCTGCCACGCTCCCTTCTTGGCGGGCAGATTATGACGCGATGCGACCGCCCAGACGTCGCGCCTACTGCAATCGTCGCCCCACAGCGCGCGCGCTTCTTCGGCGAAGGCTTCCAGAACCCCGCCGATCGTACCCTCGTCGAACAGAAACATCACCCGCGACGCGGGCCGTATGCCCAAGCCCACAATCGTCTGAGCCTGGCGCGCCGTCAGCCGGCTTGCAAAACCGGCGATCTCCCCACCGAACCTGCGGCTCGTGTCGAGAGGGATACAACCGGGCCCCGGTGTCCAATAGGCTGGCGCCGTTCCATCGTCCTCATAGAGCGTTTGATTGCTGTCCCCGAGGCGTTGGAACGCCGCCCCGTCTTGCTTGAAGACATGCTCCAGCAACCGAAGTTGTTCGCCATGGGTGTCCTGTGCCTCATCAAGAATGACGAGCGGGAAGCGATCGCGAAGCCGCTCGGCAAGAGCCGGGTTTTCACGGAGCGCACGCCACGCGAGCGCGGTCATGTCAGCGTATCGATAGAGCCCGCTCTTGACCATCGAAGCCTTGAGCTGGGCCAATGCTTTCCCGCAAGGCGTGTCGACGCCGTGCTGCCCCTTACGCCGGCGCACCGCTAACGATGAAGGGGATATCGCAGCGTCGGTGAAGGCGGGATCGAGAACCAGGTTAGCTATCCAATCCTCAAGCCCTCGCTTCAGCTTGAGTTTCGGATTCTTGGCGAGACTGTCGAGTACACCCCAGTTTGGATAACGTCGCAGCGCCTCGGCCGCGAAGGCATCGTCGTCAATTTGCCGCACGCTCCAACCCAGGCCCCGAAGATAGGGCAAGGCAAGATATTGGTTGATGAAGGCCGTGACCGTGCCGGTAAAATGAGGATAAGCCGTTAGCCGTGCTGCGGTCGGGTGGCGGGCGATCAGGTCTTCGACCTCCGTCCGTGCGGCATTGGTATGTGAGATCACGCAGACGCCTCGCCTGCGGGTCAACCAGTTACGCGAAAGCAGCGCGAGCTTCGCCGCCAGCAGCGTCGTCTTACCATTGCCGGGCGCAGCCTGGACGTCACATGGGGTGGCCTTCGCCAGAAAGTCGGCCTGGCTCGGGTCAGTAAAATCGCAACCGCCCAGCTCGGCGCCAAGTTCAGCAAGCAGTTCGGGTGTGAGCGGCAGGATCTCGAACATGATGTTACCCCTCCACCGCCGCCGCGCCTTCAATCCCGGCGGCCCCGATCTCTTCATCTTCAGCATCCGGCTCAGGAGCAGTCGCTGGCGCGCCGGGAAGATAACCACCCGTCACGTAGTCGATCGCGCGCACCAGATAAGGAGGAAGCCAGTCGCGCATCTGCTCCGGTGTATCCGCGCGCTTGCGCAGGATGGCGGCGAGTTGTTCGGCGACCTCGGCCTTGGAGGCTTCCTTGTCATGGACGGGCTGGTAGATCTTGACGGCGATCTCGGTCGCAGAGTGTCCAGCCTCTTTCCAGCCCGCGTAGGTTTCACTGGCCTTCTTCACGATCTTCGCGAGCCACTCGGGCTTACGGCTGCTGGTCTTGGCGAGTTGGACGGCTTGGTGAACGCTCTCGGCAAGCTCGGGCCGAAGCGCGAGATCGAATTCAAGTGTCCAGCTATCGGCGATGAAAGCGTCGACGGGATCTCCGACGTCGCGCCGCAGCGTCTTCAGCCGCGCTGCGATCTCGTCCTGAGTCAACTCGTTCTCGGTCTTACGGTCGCCGACGAGGTCTTTCGCTTCGGGCGGCGGGATGTCCCTGTCGGGGATCAGCGCCACGGGCACCGGGATCGCGTTCCCGGCCTTACGCTGCAGAATCCGGCTGTAGCGGAACAGACCACGGTGGCCGACATTGACGATCGACACGCCGTGACGGCTGAGCGGACGGTCGAGCTTCTCGGCGATTGCCGGCAGCAACAGGTGCTCACCGTCGCCCTCGACGACAATCAGCGCACGGGCGAAGAACAGGTTGGCCTTGGTCGCGTCGAGGAACCGACGAAGGAACTCATAATCGTCCACTTCAAGCCGGGTATGGGCCGCTCCCAGCGGAAAGGCGCGGTGACCGACGATCATCGTCATGGTCTCAAGCTCGGCGCCGGCAGCGAGCTGAGGGCTATGGGTGGTGAGTAGCACCTGGACCTGCTGATGGGTCTCGCCCTTGTCGGGGTCCGGCTTGGCAGCACGGGCCGCCAGCACTTCCATGAAGAGCGTCTGGTGTTGCGGATGTAGATGGGCCTCGGGCTCCTCGATCAGCAGAAATGGCACCTGATCGGGATGGGACTGGAGCAACAACAGCTCGGCCGCCATGAATAGCAGGTTGTTGTAGCCCAGGCCGCGCTGGATGCGCTCGGTGCCCGCCTTGGCATTCAGGTAGAGTTCGAACCGCTCAAGAATCTGATCGAACGAACCGCCAGCGCCGAGATCCAGCGTCGCGACGAGGCGGTCGTCCACGAATGACAGCTTGTCGAGGAAATCCGTGTTGACGCTGCTGGCGACGCCGCCAACCGCGGCGTTGTTTCGGACGGCCACATCAGCCGCCGTCAGCGTGTCATGGAGCGTTGCATCGCTACCCTGCGCGGCGGGTTTGCTTTGCGGCCCCATCGTGGGCATCGCGCCGAGGATTCGCGACAGGCGTGACCGTCGGCCCGCACGCATCTCGCGCTCGGCGTCGCGCAACGGTTTGAGATAGGTGGCCTTCAGATACTCGCGCAGTTCCCCGTCGAGCGGCAGACCTTCGCCTTCCGCGCCGGCGCGATGCTGGCTGGAAATAATGCTGCCGCCACCTGGCGAGACGCGCCGGGAGCCGCGCATGCAAACGTGCAGGCGAAGCTTTCCCTTTTCGTTGGCGCACCATTCAAGAAACCGGGCCTCTTCGTCAGCACTGAGATCGTCGAAGGTGCAGCGAACGATGAAGTCGCATCCGCGCGTGCCGTCTGCACCAACATGGAAGTCGTGTTCGTCCGGACGGATATAGTCGTCGCCGCGTGTCCAAAGGACGTAGCGGGCAGCATCGATAATCGCGCTCTTGCCGGCGTCGTTTGGCCCGACGAGAATGTTGAGGCCGGACGAGAGCTTTAGCAGCAACGGGGCGGTCGGGTCGAAGCACCGGAAGCCACTCGCATAGATTTCGGAAATGTACATCGCCGCCCCAGCTCGCTTTTTGTTATCCTGCCGCGCTATTGGCTCGCGCGGTGATGTCTGCGCAGCGCTCCATGAGCGTCTCGAAAGGCTCGGCTTCATCGAGAAGGAGCCCATCGTCGATCATCCGCGCGTAATCTTCTGCGAGAGCCTTCGCGCCGTCGCCGGCCGGCACGAGTTGCAAACCGCCGTTCACGGCTGAGGCGTAATCGATCGGAGATCGGTCGGCGGCCTTCTCGGCGAAAAACATCGCCTTGTGACGTGCCACGGCGTTGGCCAGTTCGCGATCAGCGAAGGCCGCCGCCGCGAAGCCGGCTTCATCGAGACGCACCACGTCATGCCAGTGACGCGCGAAACGATCACCGCGCAGCCGCTCCTGAAGGCAAAAGACGTGGATCGCGGTCGCCTTCTCCCAGAACGTCCGCTCGGCATGCATGACCCTCGGTCGAGCCGTTGGAAAGACCACTCCATCCACCAGCCCGGCCGCGTCGCAGGTGACATCGCGCGGGGTCGCAGGTTCACCCGTCGAGCGGGCGCCGAATTCGAGCATGACGCTAGGGGCAACGTAGCCGGACCCTGCCGTCGTCGCCTCATAGTCGATGAAGAGCTTATCGCCATCGACCCGGATCGCCGCAGACAGGTGGCCCCTCGCCAGGGCTTCGGCGATGACCGGCTGAACGGCTCCGGTCACCCATTGCGGCAGGCGCTCGCGCACTGCGCTGGTCCAGCGCTTTTCCTCGCTTCGCGTCCTGGGTAGCGCCTCGCCATTGTCTCCAACGAGGTCGGGGGCGAGCGCACGGATGTCGTAAGTCAGATCGACATCCTCGGAGAAGCGTCGGATGACCTGATAGGCCTTTGAGAGCGACGTGCCGCCCTTGAAGACGAGATGTTCTCCAAGCGGCGAGCCGTAGAGCGTCGCCAGCGCCCACACCACCCATGCGTCCTTCTCCAGAAGGTGTGCTGGTCGGCCTGAACGGTCGGCCGCGACGCTCAAGGCCTCCCGGCGATCCTCGGCCGGAAGGAGCAGGAAGGCGTCAGCCATGCGCGACCTTTCCCACGCTTTGCGCGAGCCAGGTCGGAAGCTGCGGTGCCGCCGCCACCAGCTCGCTGAAGGCGGCGGGCGGCAGCTTCCGTTTCAGGGTCTTGAGGGCCGCCTCGGCCTTCTCCGGCCCCAACCAGGCGAGTGCTCGCACGGCCTGACCCGCTGGCCGATGCGGCATGGCGAGCTGCCAGCGAGGTGCGTGGCGAAGCTCGACGGTCTGCTTGCCAAGGCTCATTTTCCGGGTGCGCCCCGACGTCAGATAGACGGACCGGACCGGCACCTGCGTGGTCAGCCCGAGGCTATTGGCGGCAGCAGCACCGCTCGAGACGATAACCTCGCCGCGCTGGGCGGCGAGCGCCTCGACGGCCTGTTCCACCGACGGCGCCCTGGTCCCAAACCGGCTCGTAACCGGCAGGAGGTAGACTCCGCGTCCGGCCCGGATCAGTTGCCCCCGCTCGGCCAGGCGCGACAGGGCCTGATCCACCGCGGCGCGATTGCCAAGGTGAAGCAAGCTCTTAGCTGCAACGGGCGTGCCCTCCGACAGCCGCGTCGCATGCTCAAGAATCTGTTCAGTCAAGCGCTGCATCGCAAATCTCCTGTCAGAAATATACGCGGTTTTCTGACAGTTTTCAAGATTGGCTAGATGCCTGCCCTCCCGACCTGCCCATCTGTCGAGAGCGGCCCCCGTTCGAAGAGGAGGGTCGTTCGATGCGAAGCCTAACCTTTCAGCTTCTGCTTGCCCTCTTCGAGAAAGCCCGACAGCAATGTCTCCATTGCGCCCATCAAATCGTCCGGCTTCTCTTCGCGGAGTTTTTCGGCCTGTTCGACGAAAGGCGTGAGCAGGCCCTTCATTGCATCCGGCGACGTCTCCAGCCGCTCGAGCATCTTCAGCCCGCTTTGTGCATAGCCGAGAAACTCGGCGTTGCGCTCGGTGATCTCGGCCAGCATCTCTTTGGTGATGCGCTCGCTTGGCGCGGTGAACTCACCATCAACCCAGTCCACGTAAAGGGAGGCATTCTTGGCGCGGTTCGACGTCTCGTGAAACTCGTCCTGGGTCTGCCTGAACGCCTCCATGGCAGCCTCCCAGTCGCCACGGGCCTTCGCATCGGTTTCGGCCTCCGAACCCTTCAGCATGTATGCATTCGATTTATTCTTGGCCGCGTGACGCCCGAAGGCGGCGAGCACCTTCTTCTGATCGACTTCGAACCCAAGAACCAGGCTGACCGCCCAGGCGCCGAGGTTGTTGACCTTCGAACACTCCTCGAGAGAGATCTGGTGAAGGCAAAGGGCACGCGCCACCGCGCCAGCTTTCGCCAGAAGCTCCGCCTCGAAAAAAAGGCGCTCCGCATTATCGAATGTCTTCTCGGCGCCGCGGACGAGAACCGCCAACGGCGCCTGGTCGCCTTTCGCGGCTTTCTCTCCCCTGTCTTCCCTTTTTACATCGTTCATTGTTGTCCAGCATTTTGTAGACTGAAATACTTCAGCGATCGTAGGCGCCGTACACATTCCGCGACCGACTTGCTCGCTGATTGGTTGGTGTATTAATCAGATCAGGGCACATTCTCGATCTGGCGGGCAACCCACTGGGTATGTTCACGAGAGAACGCTCGTTCGGCTTCATTCACGAACGCAGAAAATTTCACCTCAGAGTCGATCGTCGCGACGCGGGTCTCAAGGATGCCAATTTCGTGGGCGGTGAGGCTGTACGCCGAAGCAAGCTCATTGAACTTCTTCAGTTGTATCCATCCTATGGCGGAAGAGGCGATGACAAGTAAAGGTTCTGTCGGCCAAATCATCCACGATGGATCATGGCGAATTCGAAGAAGCGCTAAGCCAATAGCGGCGCCTTGAACAACGACGCAGATTCCGATCCAAAGACGAAATCGTCTCCTGTTCCACTTAACTTTTGCGACATACCATTCACGTTGATCTGTGATCCGGTCTGTGATGTATTTTTGAATACGGTCCTCCAGCGGCAGAGCGCGTACTCGGTTCATATCGTTGGTGATCTGACCGCCTGTTACGGGCCGACGACTGATAGAATCGCGTATGTGGCTATTGGCGTCTAGAATGGCCTTGAGGAAACCCGAAAACTTTTCGGCTACCTCCGACAGTTTTGGTGCGTCCTCGAACGGCTCCGCACGCATCATGTAGCGCCAAGTGGATGTCTTGATAGACTCTGCTAGCGCACGGCAACCATACCACTCTTTTTCGGGCTTTTGAACCGCCATGTAAAGTAGTAGCACCGTCGATGCTGCCAAAACCAGCGCGTAAACAATGTATAGATCCGGAGAGTTGCCGAACCATATGGATATCGTCGCCGCAATCGTGAGGAGGACATATTGCAAACGGATAAGCCATAGATACGTACGCTGAGCATCTGCGGCGGAGCCATCCGCGGACCGATACAATGCGGGAAAGTTTTCAGGCTCCATATCGACGGATCTCCGGAAATGTGGTCGCGATCAGGCTACTTCAGTTCTGCAGCTAGTTTATTCCATTGGACTACCTTCACGCCGTGCTTCGCCACCCAAGATGGATTTTGCCGTGGAGCGCCACCTTTGGGATGAACAGCTACCACCTTTTTTCCAAGAGCGAGGCTGGTCTCTACCTCCCAGGTCACCCACCGGCTTTGCGCGGTATTGTCGGAAATGTAGACGACACAAACCGATGAACGCGATATCCGCTCGCTAATCTTTTGTTTGATGTATTCCGCGCGCTCGCTGTCATAGGGCTCGCGAACGGAGTGATCGTTGAACTCGATATCACTGTTCTCGTTCTTTGCATGCGCGCGCAGAAGATTAACCTCGTTCATATCTTCTGTTGCGAAACTGATAAAGACATTTCGTTTTCCCCCCTGAAGTGCCGCTTTGGCCTTCTCCTCCAGGGACCGAATGTCGCCCAACCTGCTCCAGCTCCCGCTGCTCCCACCACCCATATCAGACCCCTTCGAGCTTGAATTCGTTACATGCGATGCACGCTCCACAAGGTGTTTCATCGCCCAGATGGCACGAATAGGTGCCTTCGATACCTTTCAACGTCGCGAGCTCGATAACCTCCTGCTTGTGGAAGGAGGACAGCGGCGCAAGCACCCTTATCTCCCGGCCCATGCTGCGTGCGATCATTGCCTCCGCCTCCCGCAAGAAGGCCGATGTCTGATCAGGAAAAAGACTTGTTTCCTCATGGAGCAGCCCGATCGATATGGCATCAGCGTCGCGCTGAAAGGCATAGGCTGCTGCTACAAGCAGAAAGAGGAGATTTCGACCAGGGGTGAAGGCATCCTCCAGCACGCGCTGGTTTGGGTCCGTCAACCCGGATTTGATAAGGCGGCCATAGCCGGACAAGTCGGCCACTTTCAAATCTGGCAGCTGCAATTTGGCCATCGCTGACCTGCAGGCGGCGAGCTCTCGATCACGGGATCGTTGCCCATAGTCGACAAAAAGTGGGAACTGCTGGATCCCTTCCTCTTTAGCGAGGTAGGCGACAAGCGTGGAATCGAGTCCACCGGAAACGAGAGGGACAATGCTCATGCTAACGCGCGCTCCGTATCTCGAGAACCCGCAACCCGCATGACTATCCAGATCGCCCAATCCAGAAGACCCACTGCAAAGCCAAGCCTGTTTGCATGTGAAATCAGCTTATCTTCTTGCGTGCGATAGTGTGAAAGCGTCGAGATGGCCCGCTCGGCACCTGTGTAGAGCCCGATTGCGGCCATATAGTTCAATACGTGACGATCCAGGACCGCGAGATCGTAGCTGATTCCTGCGTTGCGCAGGAACATACTCGCCTGCTTTGGCCCGATTCCTGCTACGTTGGACACAAGCCATGAGCGAGCGGATGGCGCATTTGCGAAAGCATGCATGAGTGAGCACAAGTCCCCACTCTCATGGGAGACCGACGCGCGCGCAGAGGCCAATTGCATCGATTTCGATCCGGGAAAGCGGTAATTTCGAAAGCTGCCGTTCACTAGTACCGGCTGACGGAGGACCCCGAGGATTTCATCGACGAGTTCGGCGCGGGGTGCCGATGCGTTGAGGAGAAGCTGCCTTTTATCCAAAGCATCGGCGGTCGCCACGGCAAGCCCATACGGTACCTGACTGCTGAGCAGGCAGCATGAGAGCTCCCACCAAAGATTCCGCTCGTCAAGCGCACTCTGGGAGCGCTTGGCCCGTTCCTCAATATCGGGGCATATTGCGGCAACGGCATGTTCCAGCCTGGCAGCATCATGTTTCATTTGAACAAGTCCGGCATCTGATCCCTAAGTTGCTTTGAATTGGATTGACCCAAAAGGCCGACTGCGAATGCTTCTAATCGATTTGTTGAAGCGGCAGCCTGCAAATCGTGGGTGAGTTCTTGATAGTAGTCGAGATTATGAAATGCGACTTTACCAGCGTAGTCGATATTGTCGTCGGAAAGCGCAGAAACAGTTATTGGCGAAGCCGCCATCTGCGCTTGGTACGCAAAAAAATCGAAATGTTGGTAGTGATTTAATCTGTGTTGCTGCCGGTCGACGGCAACCCGGCACCATTCTAATCCATCGAAGCTGTCGGCCCCTGCTGCTGTCAGGACCGCAATACTCCATGGATTTCCGGTGCCCAGGAGATGAATCGGTTGATAAAAGGATAGCCGATCAAGCTCGTTTCGGACGCGTCTCATGGTCCGCGCGCGCTGAATCAACCCCCGGCCCAACTCCCGCTCTGCCAGTGCGATCATCGGCGGCTGGAGCTGGTCGGCTACATCCCGTACCACTGCGGGAAGAATTGTAAGGTCGTACCCTTTCGAGGGAGTGGCTGGGGCATGAACGATTGGAAGCACGGGGGCTTTGGTGAACTTCCTGTCTCTTTCGACGGCAGCGATGACTTGCCCGACCGCGCGCTTTCGGTCCCTCGACGGGGTCATCTCATCAAAGCAATATACCCAATCGTGTGGGATCCCCTGCAACGCCAATTCGAAATCCTCGGGCTTCCATCCGTCGTCGTCGCGTCGCGTCGCTTCATAATTCCCAGAGTCGACGAGGACGAACCCGCCCTGGGCGCGAATACGCTTCAGTTCCTGCTGGATACCTCGCGGGCGACGGGGTGGAAACAGGTCGTAAGCGGAGACGAGGATCGTCGATGTCCCAAAGAGACGCAGTGCCTTCAGAGCTTCAAGAGGAACGAGTTGTGTCTCGTGTGACGACACGGAAAGGAATAAACTCGGGAGGGGGACCCTATCCCCTGCGATCGCTGATGGACGGGTCGGTGCTGTCCTCGGCGGGACAACAGTCGAAATCTTCCGCATCAGGTGCTGGATGCCAGGATGATCACCTTCTCCGGTCCAGCCCAGAAGATCAACCGCACTGTACCCATTAAAGCCGTACGGTGCATTTGTCGGAATGATCCTAGCGGGAATAATCGGAATATTATATTGTTCTGCTAAGCGAAGCTCGTCCTTTACATTGCTCTTGTCCTTCGCCGTCGGGGACCAGAGCGGAACAATACATTTTGTATTCTGGATTTCACGCTCGATCACGGTCGAGAAGTCGCCAACGATTTTATCGTCCCACCAAACATCCCATCGCGTTGAAAGAGTTTGAACTAACCTCTCAGCCTGCCGGACATCTTCTCGTGAATATACTATGTAGACGTCCGACATACGCAATTACTCCCCCCAGAGTAGTAAATCAGAAGTCTCACAGTTCACGCGTCGCTGCAACCATTTAGCTTCGGCAAAATGCACGAGGCCAGGCAGATCGGTACAAAGACGAGGCGAAGTCGGAAATAATAGTGACCCCCAAACTTGATAGCTCAGCGACATCAGGTCGGCGCTCTTCGTCTAATACAATAATACCTCTATAAGGCTTCGTTTCACAGAGCCGCCGAATTTCCGTTGTGCTCAATCCATCGGCTACTACAAGTGAAGGTAAATTTTTGGAGAGTGGTTCTGGGATCTCATCGAGCTGAGGTGAGAGCGCATCGATACCAAGCTCTTTCAGACGGAAGCGCGCCTCCTCAAGCGTATACCGCCTTCCGATTGTCGATGTTGAGCCATGCAGGATAATCCGGCTTGGTGCCTGCCCTGTTACGGGCTCGCGGCTTTTGAGGGATTCAGTTGGCACCGGAAGGGTCATTGTCTCACAGTAAGCGGAGACCGATCGGGACGCGAGGTCCGCTGCTTCAGGTGCGGAAGTGCCCGCTTCGCCCCAATGATGCGCAAACACAGCGCTGAAGACATCTCCAGTTCCGATTTTGAACACCTGAGATGAGTAATACGCGGGAACGGTGATAGGCTCGACATTGCGCTCGTAGACAGTGACACCACGCACTCCTCTTTTTACGACTATCACGGTCACCTGGTTGTCATTCGACATGGCGTTCCCAGCGGCAGTCGCCAAGTCGGGACAACCCGTATAACGGCAGAGCTCCAGCTCATTCATGACCAGGGCAAGTCGCTTCGCTGTTGAGCCGTTTGCTCCAAATGGCTCAGGATGAACAGCTGTTTGAGGATCGTAAATTGCTTTGGCGGCATGCACTAAAGCAGATCCTTCGAGGAAGCCAAATCTCAGGACCACCTCTCCCGAAACGTGTATCGGAGGCTCCTGGGGGATTGTCCCCGGTCGGGGCTCGATGTGCGGCTGAGAAAGTGGGTGGAAGTATGCAAATGCGATCGCAATGTCGGAATGGGTACGGGACAGCTGCACGCCGAGGGCCGATAGCTCGTCCGCACCCGCGTTGTTCCCGTCTCGTGCATAGGTGTGGAGAGTGCTTCCTGGCGACATAGCGCTGACGGCTGCCGCCGCGCGGCCACCCGAGCCAAACTGGGCGTTCCATGTCGGCGTTTCACACAATTCTCGATACAGTCCACCTGCGATGTGCATATATTTAGTGATCCACGTGGGCCAGCTAGTGTCCGATGATTGTCTGAATCCGGGCAAGTAGCGCCGCCGACAACTCGGCCCGGCCTTGGTCATTGTTGAGGTAGCGCACATATCGGAGATGGCGCAGATCGAACGGGATATCGTGATCGCTTTGCGCAATGAGGATGACCTCTCGACCTAAGGTGTGAGCAATACCAGCTTCGTAAAATACATTCGGATTGCGCCCTGAGCAGTCACAGATCACGATGCGCGAACGATCAATCAGAGAGACGACGTCCTGAATAATTGACGCATTCTCCCAGATGTCGTCCGCTCGTCGGCAACGAAGCCCGACGCCCTGAGCAGCGTTGCGGATAGCATCAAACACAGGATTGAAGGCCGCATCAAAGGGCATCATGGCGGACGCAAGATGAGGGTCCAAATTCTCATGCTCGGCCAATGGGAAGACCGTAGGCCGCTGTCGCCGAGGGCGTACTCGGCGAAGCAGAAAGCGATATAAGTCGACCTCTTTCACAGCCCAGTGGTTGCGAGAGAATTCGAACTCTCTGGGCATGTCGAGTTCAGCTCGGCTATCATAGATTTGCGAGTTTCTAAGAGGAGGAACGTCGGCGTCAAAACCTATCTCAAGCGAAACGTCGCCCCCAACAATGCGTGCCCGGTTTATTTGCCCTATGTACGCGACCTCATCGCCGGTCCCCTCTTCACAGAAGAGGCAAGGCAGAGCCGTAAGCTTGTCCAAGAGCGGCGCATTGTTCGCTCGGAATTGTTCGATGATATGTGCTTCCGTATATTCGAACATCCGGCCAACAGGGACAGTGACTCTCCCTGATGGCCAATCGGCATTAAACATCAGTAGGTTAAAAATCGACGTCCCCTCCGCGTTGAATTGCAGGCCCCAGCTACGATACTGATTCGCGCCGTAGTTTCGTGTTCCTGCCGCCCTTGTTGTACGGTTCAAATATTGGAATTCATCTGGCCAGTGCGTTCCAGCATGTACTATTGACCCAGATTGAAGGGTCCTGAGTTGTCTTTTCATCATATCATAATGATACCCTGGACAGGTGCGACGGCTGAAAGTATCCCACTACAGTGTCAGAGGCTCGCGCAAAATTCTAACGGAGATTGCGGCATGGGGCAGGACGCTGGATGGTGCGATTGTGGGGGTGAGACTGAGACTGGTGCCTCGGAAAATCCAGAGCAACCTGCCCATCCGTCTGCTTCGCCCGCAACCGCCAGCGGCGAGCGTGATAATGACCACGCAGGGTTGATCAAAGCAGACGTATGTCCGCAGGCAGGGCAGGAGATAGGGCATGCTCACGCTTGAAATCTTCGATGACGGCGGTGTTTTCCGTTATGGCGACGGTTATGAGCAGATCGTCGAGGAACTGGATGACGCGCTTGAGCAGCGCGACGGCGGCACGCTTGCGCCTGCAAAGTACGTCAGGACGCTGAAGGCGCTGGTCGATCGTCATCCCCACTTCATCGATGGCCATGCCCATCTTGGCTATGCGCTCATGGAAGAAGGCAAGCCCAAGCTTGCACTGCAAGCCTGCCTTCAAGGTCTGGAGGTGGGAGAGCGTGCGATCCCCGCCGGTTACGCCGGTTCGATCGAATGGGGCTTCCTGGAAAACCGCCCCTTTCTGCGCGCGGCACATGGCGTTGTCCTGTCGCAGCTCCGGCTTGGCCAGTGTAACGACGCTATACGACTGATGGAGAAGATGCTCGCCTGGAATCCGAACGACAATCAGGGAATCCGCTATCTGATTGGTTCGGAATATCTGCGTGCTGGCGAAACCGCCAAGGCCGAGCGCATCTTTACGGATGAAGCCGCGCACTACCCGCCTTATCACTATGAGCATGCCCTGTTGCACCTGAAGGCCGGCAATCACGTCTCTGCCGCGACCAAGCTGCGCCATGGCTTTGTTGCGAACGGCTATATCGCCGAGATGTTGTCAGGGAACTCCGAGCCGGCGGCGCTTGCGATCTGGCACGGCTCGAACCTTGCAGAACCCGAGATTGCCCGCGACTATCTGAATCAGTGCGGCGACCTATGGCAGCGAACACCGGATGCTATCGCCTTTGTACGCTGGCTGCATACGCATCCGAAAGTCCTCGCCGAAAGGGCCGCAGTCCTCGAATGCCAGGAGGCGCTGTTGTGGGAGCATGACTTTGAAAAGCGCCAAGCGCTGGGCTTGAAAGAGGAGGCAGCACGCGCGCGGATAGATGACGTTCTTTCGGCAGAGATCGTTCGGAAGAAACCCGACCGTCACGGGCGCCTGATCGAACCATGGCGATATCATCGCACGCGTTTTTGAAGCCTTGAGTACGGTGCCCCCGGGTTCATGGTTCTTTGGTTCGTCCCATGACCATTGAAGCAGCGCAGCAGAGTTCATGAGGCGGATCGACCCTCGAAGCCGCTCATATTTGATAAATTATCGGGATTTATCCGTCAGATATGACTTAAATAGCGTGCGCCGTTTCCGTCTCAGCGCCGACGAAAGCAGGCTCGTAGTCACGCGCCAGCGCGCCAGAAACGCCAACCTGTCTGAAGGCTTCCCGCCATCCGTCCGAAACACGCTGCGCCGTTGTACGGATCATCTCCCGTGCCTCCGCCTCCGGAATCTCGAAAAACTCGCAGGCTTCCAGGGCAAGATTGATCGACCGATCATGTGCCCCTCCTTCAAGGATCGCCGTCTCGAGATGCGGATTGCGATCCGGTGCTGGGTTCACGTCGAACACCGGCGACAAGCGCCACTGACCCGCCCCCACATAGAGGAAGCCGTGGTTCTTCAGGTGATCGTCTTTGTTGGACACGAGGATCGTGAAGATCAGACGCCGATAGAGTTCGCGAAAGTCGGCCATGGGGTCGGGTGAGTAAGCCCGCATAAAATCGACGATCTCGGTATAGGACCCCAGTTCCGCTCCTGTCTTGCCGAGCGCAGTGCGCGCGGAGATGTAGGGAATCCGTGCGGCCCCACGCCGGTCGAACCGCTGGATCAGCGCGACCGGGAACGGCGTGTCCGCCAGTTCCAACCGCGTCTCGGGCGTGCGGATACCGCAGGCTGCCGCCAGGCGGAGGGTTGCGACCTCGACGCGCTCGATCGGTTGTTGATCGTGGACCGAGGTGAACTTCGCCAGCCACAGCGCATCGCCGTCCCTGACATTGGCTTTGGGGCGAGCTCCGCCAGAGCCGCCCGCGCCGGCCAGCGCCTGCATTTCCTCGGGCGAGATTTCCTTGCCTTGCTCATAGGCCCGCGCGATCGCCGTGATGGTTTCGAGATCGACCAGACGCGGAACGGCGTCCGCTGCCTTGCCGCGAATGACCTCGCCCTTGTCATCCAGAAAGCGCAACGCGCCTTGCCGGCACGCATCGTCGGAAAGCGTCAGATACTCAAATTCGTTGAGACCATTGCCATAGGCGCGTTCGAGCAGCCTGCGTCCCCAGCTGTCCGGAGCCGCATCGGCGAAAACCCCCGCCAAAGCGTCGCGCATGTTGCTGGGCTGCCCCGAGGTGTGAAATGGGCCGGCCTCAAGAGGGAAATCGGGCTGTATGGCGAAGGCGCGCGGGTTCTCGATCCATTCGGCGCCATAGGCGAAGGTCGAGAATTGCCGTGGCCCGGTATGGGTGAAACGCAACTGGCCCACCGATGTCCGGCCTTCGCCAAGCGCGACATGGGCGACGAAATCGGCCATCAGAAGGACGCCCCGTCAGGGTCCACAACGTCCTGTCGATCCTGCTCTTCTTCCGTCTGAGCCTTCTGCTTTTTCAGCCTTGCCGCGAAGGAGCGGCCCCGCCGCGGTCCATGCTCCGCTGTCAGCGCCAGCCCCAGATCGTCCTTGCGGATATCGATCAGGTCAGCGAGCCGCTCCAGAAGGCCCAGCACAACGAGAACGTCGGCAAGCGTTCCGATGGCAACGCCCGGATCACCCCGTTCAAGGCGGGCGATGGAACTTGGCGAGGTTCCCGCACGCACGGCGAGATCCGCCACGGCAATACCACGCCGTAGCCGCGCGTTGCGGATATCCTGGCCCAGCCGTTCCAGTGCTGGCTTCGCCTTGGGAGAACCCATCTCAATCATCCATATATGATGCAAAACATCTATAAACCGATCATATATGACTAATTAGCTCCAAGGTCAAGAATTCTAGTCCGCGCCCGCCCGGTCCACCATCACCTCGTTTTGGCAATCTGCGACAGGCGGGGCGCGAACTGAGGAGCCGATATTCTCGATCTCCTTGGCCATTGGCGGTCAGTGCCTCGAGATAGGGCCGCATGACCGTGGCGACCGTTCCTCGCTCGGCCTGGCTGGCAATCTCGCTTGGCGTCGTCTTGCGCTGGCGGAGCGCTTCCTGCAGGCCTTCGATCGCCACCGACAGGCCAATCTTGTTCCGATATCGGAAGCAATCGGCGATCGTCTTTGCGACGCCGAAAACCTTCACGGGCACCCTCTCGACAGGGTGGGTTTCAACCCCCTCCGTCAGGAGACGATCTGTGAAACGTACCAGCCGAATGGGCGTGCCTTCGGATCTCGGGGGCCAGTCCTTCTGGCCCACGGCGAGCCAAACCTGCCTCGGCAGTTGATCGGTCAGCCCGTGGAACGCCAGGGCGGAAACGAGGCAAACGACGCCCTTGGGAACCCGTTTGGCGGCCTCTGCCAGACTGTGGTGAACGTCGAGAGGTGCATCAGAAAGTTGATAAAGTCCTCGCGCGAGCCGAAGCACCTCGCCGTCGCGTTCCATGCGGCTCATGGTGGCGGCTGTTACGCCTGCCTCGCGCAGCTCTGCCAGGCGCGAAATGCCGCGCGCGGTCAGCACGGTATGGGCAATCTGGCGTTGGGACATGGATGACGGCACGATACGGAAACTCGGAACATAGGACTTACTGTCCGAGGATTTGTATCATTTTCGCATGGTGAGGAAAGGTGCGAGGTAAGAGGCTGCCGTTTTACGAAACGCGTTCGCCTCAAACGGACCCCTGAGCCAACAGCGACGACGGCTCACCGAGTCACCTTGTACATCCGCACCGGGAGGGGAAAGCCTTCCCCTGCGTCCGAGCCTTTGGTCTCGACCGACCCCTTCTGCGGGGCGGCTGCCCCGCAACGCCCCGCTGAGAGTGAGAGAGTGGACTTGTTTCCCGTGACGGGTTGAAGGTCGGAGAAGAGGTCTCTGACGCCCGTCATGGAGATTGGTCCCATGAATATGCAGGTCCTCGATGCGCGCCGTGACACCAGCGGCGGTTACAAGGTCGATGTCGGCCGGGGCGAGCGGGTCGGCCGCGTCTCGTCCGAATGGTTCTCGCGCCCGGCCGACGAGCGCTACCTGTCGCTGTCCGAGTTGGCGCGATCGGTCCGCGACCGCACCGAACGCAGCCGGACGCGGGTGGTGGAGAGCGCGCTCATCCATGTCGAGGCGAACCGCAACGACCCGGAGCGGCTGGCCCTGATCCTGCCGGGCACGGATGCGCCAGTCGCGCCGACGCACTGGTCCTTCGGCCAACTCGCCAGCCTGGTCGGAGCGCCCGCCGCCTATTTGCGGCAGCTCCCCGCCGCACTTGCTGGCATCAACCTGCAATACGGCCTGACCTCCAATCGGGCCGAGCAGATCAAGACGCTCGAAACCGACAATGGCCGGGTCGAACTGCGCGCCGTCACTGGTCCGGACTATGGCCGCATCTTCGACCACGAGCTGGTCGAGGCCGTGCAGCGCATCGCCGGCAACGGCACGGGCGACACCCGCTGGAAGGTGCCTGGCGTGCTCGACTGGTCGACCGGGATCTACAATCCGCGCGTGGACATTACCAAGGATACGACCACGCTCTATGCCTCCGACCGGGACGTCTTCCTGTTCCTGGTCGACGACCTGAATCCGATCGAGGCCGGCCGACTGCCAGACGGATCGCCCGACCTTTATTTCCGCGGCTTCTATTGCTGGAATTCCGAAGTCGGCGCCAAGACGCTCGGCATGGCGAGCTTCTATCTGCGCGCGGTTTGCCAGAATCGCAATTTGTGGGGCGTGGAGGATTTCGAGGAAATCACCATCCGCCACTCCAAATATGCGGCCAATCGCTTCGCGCACGAGGCGGCCCCAGCGCTGCTGAACTTCGCGAACTCCTCACCCCTGCCATTCGTCAACGGCATCAAGGCGGCGCGCGAGCGGATCGTCGCCAGAACCGACGAAGACCGCACCGACTTCCTGCGTCGGCGCGGCTTCTCCAAGGCCGAAACCGGCAAGATCATCGACAGGGTGCTGGCCGAGGAAGGCCGTCCGCCCGAGTCCATCTTCGACTTCGTGCAGGGCATCACTGCCGTTGCGCGCGACAAACCGCATCAGGAC
>Ga0209369_1000769_pt1 | contig 25643 bp, 23 predicted proteins | sample EBPBio142010_DNA_FD_185865 | JGI IMG/M metagenome (GOLD analysis project Ga0209369, IMG submission 185865) | Wastewater treatment Type I Accumulibacter community from EBPR Bioreactor in Madison, WI, USA - Reactor 1_10/4/2010_ DNA (SPAdes)... | ecosystem: Engineered > Bioreactor > EBPR >... | reverse complement strand
TCCGCCGTCATCGAAACTCTGGGTGAGGATTTCGTGCGGACTGCGCGTGCCAAGGGCCTGACACGCAACGCCGCACTCTGGCGTCATGCGGTGCCCAATGCGCTGATCCCGGTTGTCACCATCATCGGCCTGCAATTCTCCTTTCTGCTGGCGGGAACCATCATCATCGAAAACGTCTTCAATCTGCCCGGTCTTGGTCGGCTGGTGTTTCAAGCCATCGCGCAGCGCGATCTCGTCACCGTGCAGTCACTGGTGACGCTGCTTGCCGCTTCCGTGATCGCGGTCAATTTCATTGTCGATCTTGTCTATGGCTTCATCGATCCGCGCCTTTCGACAGGAGGCAGCCGATGAGTGAAGCGCAAGCTCTTCCGAAACCGGGTGTGTTCAAAACAGTGCTGCTGAGCCGCAGCCTGGCTGTCGGTACACTGATCACGGTCATCCTCGTCGCGATGGCCGTTATCTCCTATGTCTGGACGCCCTATTCGCCGACCGCCATGAACTTCCGTGACAAGTTGCAAGGTCCGAGTTTCAGCCATCTGTTCGGCACGGATAATTTCGGGCGCGACGTGTTTTCCATGATTATGGTCGGCGCGCGCAACTCCATCGCCGTTTCCATCATTGCCGTGCTCGTTGGTGCCGGTATCGGGATCCCGCTTGGTGCCTTCGCGGCTGCACGCGGCGGCATGGTGGACGGCTTTGTCATGCGCATGACCGATCTGGCCTTTGCATTTCCGGCACTTCTTACCGCCGTCATCATCACCGCAATTTTCGGGCCCGGTGCCGTCAATGCCATGATCGCCATCGGCATTTTCAATATCCCGGTGTTTGCGCGTGTCACGCGTGGCGCATCACTGGGCCTGTGGAAGCGCGAATATGTGCAGGCTGCGCGTTGCGCCGGGCGTGGCGATGTCTCGATCACGCTTTTGCATGTGCTGCCCAATATCAACCATGTGCTGATCGTGCAGGCGACGATCCAGTTCGCACTCGCCATCGTTGCCGAGGCGGGCCTTTCCTATGTCGGGCTTGGCACCCAGCCGCCGATGCCAAGCTGGGGCAAGATGCTCAACGATGCACAGACCTTTATCTACGACGCGCCATGGCTCGCCATTTTCCCCGGCCTTGCCATCACGCTCGCCGTGCTCGGTCTCAACATGCTGGGCGATGGATTGCGCGATGTGCTTGATCCGCGCGTCAGGAGGCAGAGATGACAACACCTTTGCTTGAAATGGACAATATGTCCGTTGAATTGCCTATTGGCCTCAAGGTCGCGGATATCGTGTCCGATATCACGTTGACGCTCAATCGCGGTGAACGCCTTGGCGTGGTGGGTGAGTCCGGCAGCGGCAAGTCGATCACTGCCCTTGCCGCCATGGGCCTGCTGCCGGACCGTATGCGCGTGCGCGGCACGTTGCGTTTTGACGGTGAGGATCTGGCAAACAAGCCGGAGGCGGAACTGTGCAGGATGCGCGGGCGGCGCATGGCGATGATCTTTCAGGAACCGATGACGGCGCTCAATCCGGTCAAGACCATAGGCGCACAGATTGCCGAAGGTCGCCGTCTGCATTTGGGCGAAAGCCGGGCCGATGCGGAGCGCAAGGCGCGCGAGTTGCTTGATCGCGTGGGGCTGCCTGCGCCGCGCTTCAATCTCGATCTTTACCCGCACCAGCTTTCCGGCGGGCAACGCCAGCGCGTGATGATTGCCATGGCTATCGCTTGTGAGCCTGATTTGCTGATCGCCGATGAGCCGACCACCGCGCTCGATGTGACTGTGCAGGCGCAAATTCTCGATCTCATGGATGAGCTGATCGACGAAACCGGCACGGCCCTGATGCTGATCACCCATGATCTTGGCGTGGTGTCAGAAATGACCGACCGTATTGCAGTCATGTATGCGGGCCGCATCGTCGAGACCGGGCGCACGGAAGCGGTGTTCCATCGCATGGCGCATCCTTATGCAAGGGGGCTGTTTCAGGCTTCTCCACATGGGGCGGCACTTGTACGCAGTCACGGCACGGGACGCCAGCGCCTTGCTGCCATTCCCGGCGTTGTGCCGGACCCGCTGGCGCGTCCGCCCTATTGCACCTTTGCCGACCGCTGCGCCTTCGTGCAGGACGATTGCCGAAGGGCGATACCGGGGCTGGATTTCATCGCCGAGAATGACGGCATCGCGCATCGCGCCGCCTGTATTCACCCGCGAGACGGCGAGGTGGTGTTATGAGCAACATGATTTTGCAGGTGCGCGATGTGGTGCGCGAATATCAATTGCCGCGGGCATCCTTCTTTTCACGAACGAGCGCGTTGCGCGTGCTGCATGGTGTGAATGTGGAGATCGAGGCCGGCCAAAGCCTTGGCATTGTCGGTGAAAGTGGTTCCGGAAAATCCACGCTGGCTCGCGCCGTGATGGGGTTGGAACGCCCGCAATCGGGACAGATTCTTATCAACGGGCAGGATATCTACGCGCTGGATCGCTCGGGCCTGCGTGAAGCGCGCAAAGGCTTTCAGGCGATTTTTCAGGACCCTTACGGCTCGCTTGATCCGCGTCATACGGTGAAGCGGATTATTTCCGAGCCGATTGTGTCGCTGGAAAGCGGCACCAGTTCCAAGGACCGCGACGACCGCGTGGCTGAAGTGCTGGAAGCCGTGGGCCTCCCAAAAGCATCGGCGGAAAAATATCCGCATGAGTTTTCCGGTGGGCAGCGCCAGCGTATTGCCATTGCGCGCGCCCTGATCACCAAACCGGCGCTGATCGTCGCGGACGAGCCGGTTTCGGCGCTCGACGTTTCCATTCAGGCGCAGGTGTTGAACCTGATGATGGACCTGCAGGAGAAGTTCGGCCTCTCCTATCTCTTTATCAGCCATGATCTTGGTGTCGTGCGCGCCATCACCGACCGTGTTGCCGTGATCTATCGCGGCAATATTGTCGAGCAGGGGCCAACGAATGAGGTCTTCGACAATCCGCGGCATGATTATACGCGTGCGCTGGTTGATGCCGTGCCAAAACCGTTTTCGGGGCGCCGCAAGCGCGTGCGACGCCCAAGCTCCATACTGAAATTGCCTGAGTGATTTGAGGAAATATCCAATGTCGAATCTAGCCGATTTGTCAGCCGTTGAACTCGTGTCCGCCTATAAGGCGAAGTCGCTTTCGCCGGTCGAGGTCACGGAAGCCGTGATCACGCGCATCGAAGCCTATGAGCCGAAGCTCAATGCACTCTGGGCTTACGATCCGGATGCGGCGCGGGTTTCGGCAAAGGCTTCCGAAGCACGCTGGGGGAAGGGTGAACCTGCCGGTCCCATCGATGGTGTGCCGCTGACGATCAAGGAAAATATCGCGACGGAAGGGACCGCCGTTCCGCTTGGCTGCGCGGCACTGCCGCTGAAGCCTGCCGTCGCCGATGCCCCGCCTGCTGCGCGCACCCGCGAGGCTGGCGGCGTGCTGCTCGCCAAGACGACCATGCCCGATCTCGGCATGTTGTCTTCAGGCCTGTCGAGCTTCCACAAGCTCGCGCGCAATCCGTGGGATTTGAACACCAATCCGGGTGGATCGAGTGCTGGTGCGGGCAGCGCCGGTGCCGCCGGTTACGGCCCCTTGCATATCGGCACCGACATTGGCGGCTCCATTCGCCTGCCTGCCGGCTGGTGCGGTCTCGTCGGTCTGAAGCCGTCCTTCGGGCGTATCCCGATCGATCCGGCATTTCTGGGGCGTGTCGCAGGCCCGATGACGCGCACGGTCGCCGACAGCGCGCTCTATATGTCGGTTCTGTCGAGACCGGATCGCCGCGACGGCATGAGCCTGCCCCAGCAGGATATCGACTGGATGAACCTCGGTATCGACGTCAAGGGCTTGAAGATCGGCCTTTGGCTGGATGCCGGTTTTGGCGAAGAAGTTGGCGAAGAAACGAAAGCTGCCGTGGAAGCTGCGGCAAAGCTTTTCGCTGATGCAGGCGCGATCATCGAACCGGTTGCGCCATTCCTGAACCGCACCATGATCGATGGTCTGGATCGTTTCTGGCGCGCACGTTCCTGGTCGGACATCAAAAAGATGACGCCGGAAAACCGTGCGAAAATACTGCCTTATATCTATCAGTGGACCGAGAGGGCGGAAGGGCTTTCCGGCGAGGAAGTCTATCTCGGCTTTGCGCAGATGGACGCCATGCGCAATGCGGCGCTTGCCGCTTCCAAGGGGTTCGATTTCATCATTTCGCCGACTGCTCCAATGCCGACCTATCCGGCGGAATGGGCCTCTCCGGTCAATGATCCGCAACGTCCGTTCGAGCACATCGCCTTCACCGTTGCGATGAACATGTCGGAACAACCCGCGATCTCGATCAATTGCGGTTACACGTCGACAGGACTACCCATCGGCCTGCAGATTTTCGGCCAGCGCTTCGACGATCTCGGCGTGCTGCGGTTGGCAAAGGCTTATGAAGAGATGCGGCCCGTGCAGAAGCCATGGCCAGTCCTCTAGATTCCGCCTCTGGCTACCTGCAAATGGTGTCGCTCTACGCTTCCGGTGCTCATGTACGTTAAGTACACTCCGCTCCGGTTCTCGAGTGCCACCATTTTCGGCTACCCATAGACGGAATCAGTCGCGCCGTAACAAAAAGGCCGTATCTGCGGCCTTTTTATTTCTTCGGGCGAAGCGGAGCACGTTCCTTGTAACGGTCCACGGCGGTCAGCTTCTGGATCAGCGGTTCGGCATCGCGCCAGTTGTAAATCTCGGTGCGCAGATATTCGAGCTCGGCTCCGAGTTCCTCTTCTCCGATTTCCGTCCACCATGATTTCGGACGTCCATCCGTGCCATCCGACCAGCGATAGCCGCGCGCCTTCAGGTGGTCTTTCATTTCGAACGGGCTGTTTTCTGCATAGATGCGCATCCGCGCGCGCTGGCTTGCTTTCAGCAATTCGGCAAAGGGCGTGGTGTCGCCAGACTGTTCTTTCAGTACCGCGAGCAGGGCCTGACAGTCATCTTCGGCTCGGTGTCCGTTGTGGAAATAGCCGCTCTGGCCGATCAGGTAGCCAAGCTTGGTGCCTTCAAAACCGCGTGCGGTCCAGTCGATCTCCTTGACCGAGCAGGCCCAAGGCTTGTTGGCGAAAGCGATTGAGAAACGCTCGAGAAACGGACGGTCAAAACCGGCATTATGCGCGATGATGATATCGGCTTCGGCGATGAGCGCATCCAGCTTCTCACGCGGGATCGTCTGGCCTTTCACCATATCGTCGGTAATGCCGGTGATACGGGTAATGTCAGCGGGTATTGGCTTGGATGGCTGCTGCAGCGCGCCGAACGTGACGCAGACATCACCAATGGAGCCGTCATCCGCATAGCGGAAAGCAACTGCACCGATCTCGATGATTTCTTCCTGCGCGGGATTGAGGCCGGTCGTTTCCGTGTCGACAACGACGCCCAGTCGCGGAAAGGCGATCCGGTCGGCATCCGGTACCGTCGGTGGCGGATCAAGCCGCTGCAGGATGCGGTAACGCCCGCTGTCTTTCAGGCGCTGCACCATTTCCGCTTCATCGATGCCGGTCGTCTTGCCGGGCTTGGCGCGGGCAGGGCGCAGTTCTGCCCGTTCCTCTCCTTCCGCTGGGGAAAGAGCAAAAAGGTCGAACTGATGGCGCATGGAACTTCTCCGCATGGGGGAACGGGTTTGGCAAAGAATGCCATTTTGCGGTGCTGCAACCAAGGCCGCAATCGTATAAGTAACAGGTAATCATCCTGTCGAGCGGTAGCAAGGCAGGGCGCTTGCGCCGGGAAAGGGTATGAGGAGGGGACTTCGTGGCAGATTATGATTATTGCGTTATCGGCGGCGGCATTGTCGGGCTTGCGACAGCAAAAGCCATGCAGGAAGCGGAGCCGGGCGCAAGGATCATCCTGCTGGAGAAGGAAAGCGATTTCGCGCGCCACCAGACAGGACACAATAGTGGCGTCATCCATACCGGTATCTATTACCAGCCAGGTTCGTTGAAGGCGCAATTGTGCCGGGCGGGTGCGGAAGCCACGAAAGCCTTTTGCAGGCAATATTCCATTCCTTTTGAAACATGCGGCAAGCTTCTGGTCGCAACCTCTTCGCAAGAAGTCGAACGCATGGAGTCGCTCGCCAAGCGCGCGGTCCAGAACGACATCACCTTCCAGCATGTGGACCAGCAGGCTCTGCGCAAGGTCGAGCCTGCGGTTGCAGGCCTCGGGGCACTGCTCGTTCCGGCGACGGGCATTGTTGATTATGCGAAAATATCGCGGGCGATGGCTGCGGAAATCATTGAGCGCGGCGGTATCGTGCGGCTCAAGGCGCCGGTTACGGCAATCCGGGAGGATGGCAAAGGCGTTGCGGTAACGGCAAATGGCGAGACCTTGCGTGCTTCCAAGCTGGTCGCTTGCGCCGGGTTGCAGTCAGACCGCATTGCGCGGCTTGCCGGATTGGATATCAGCCATCGCATCGTGCCGTTTCGCGGTGAATACTACACCTTGCCGAAATCGAAGGCGAATATCGTCAAGCATTTGATCTATCCGATCCCTGATCCCGACCTGCCATTTCTCGGCATTCACCTGACGCGTACGATTGACGGCGGTGTCACGGTCGGCCCGAACGCAGTTCTGGGTTTTTCGCGAGAAGGCTACGACAAAGGCAGTTTCCGTGCAGGTGATGTCGCAGATATGTCGACGTTTCCCGGCTTCTGGAAGATGGCGATGAAGAACTGGCGCTCGGCTTTAGCCGAGTTCAGCAATTCCGCGTCTCGCACACGCTATCTGAAAGAGTGCCGCAAATATTGCCCGACGCTGGAGCTTGCCGATCTTGGCGCGCCGGGCGCCGGAATACGGGCGCAAGCCGTTCTTGATGACGGCACGCTGGTGCATGATTTTCTCTTCAAGGAAACGGAGAGAATGCTGCATGTGTGTAATGCGCCGTCACCGGCCGCGACGTCTTCCATACCCATCGGCCGCATGATCGCCGAAAAGCTTCTGGGGATAAATCTGAAGGTAAAAACTGCGTGAAAAGAGTTTTTCGCTGAATGATGTTGTTTTCAATTTATTTTTAGCAATCGCTTATTCTCAGTGTTGCTCTTTTAGGTTTTAGTGTTCATCAATATTGCAAGCTTACAACTTGACTTTGATGCTGGTTTGTAATTGCACATTGGGTTCAATTTGAAATAGCGTTTTAGCATTCTCATTTTCAACCGATTTAGGGCCTGTTCGTGAAGTTTGTGCCGCCGCTGGTAGTATTGCTGTTTGCTGCGACGATGTTAGGCATTTGGATGCTCGACACGAAGCGCAGGCATCTTTTGCTTTTCGGCCTGAGCTTCGCCAGTTTTGCTTTCGGGCTTCTGGTTCCTATCTCGCTGATCTCGAACAACTTGACCCTGACCTCGCCGGTTGCCACGACTTTCCATTTTCTGGGCGGTTGGCTGCTTTGCGAGGGTGTCATGATACGCATGGGCGGACGTTATTCCCGCCTTGCATCGGGACTGATCGGGCTCGGTCTTCTTGGAGCCATGGCCTATTTCATTGCGAATGATACGAGCTATTCGCGAATTGCGCCTACTGTCCAACTGACTCTGGGCAGTCTGGTGGCCGTGCTTTGCATTCAGGCGCGCAATCTTGCACGCCGAAGCTGGATTGAGCGCGTGCTGTTTGGTGCATTGCTGTTGTTGATGGTGCATTTCTTTGTACAGGCTGGAATGGCGCTTGGGCTCCCCGCCGACATCACGCGGCCGTCGGAACTCATTCATTCGCGCTATTGGCAGGGCATCATGATATTCGGTGCCTTTGCGGGTGTCTTTGCCGGTCTGGTTCTTCTGGTGGTGACAACTTCGGATGTGGTCAAGGAATTGCAGGCAGAGCGTGACTCCGATCCGCTGACCGGTGTTCTCAATCGTCGCGGCCTTGAGCGTCATGCGACTATGCGTTTGGCCGAGGCCCAGCGTGGTGATCATGGGGTCATTATCGCGGATATAGATCACTTCAAGTCGATCAATGACGAGCTGGGTCATGCAACCGGCGATCAGGTGCTGGTTGAGTTTGCCTGCATTCTGCAAACAGTGGCAGCAAATACAACGATTGTCGGTCGCGTCGGTGGCGAAGAATTTGTTCTTCTGGTCCGGGGGGATGCCGAAACATGTGAGCGACTGGGCGATAGGCTTTGCGGGCGCGTGGCCCGACACAGTTTTCCCATGTTGCCTGCAGACCGCCGCATGACATGCAGTTTCGGCATCGCCATGGTGCGCGGCGCTGAAACATTATGGGAAACGGCCGCACGTGCCGATCTTGCCCTGATGCGGGTAAAGCACCGTGGACGCAATCGCGTTGCGGTGGAGGGGCTGGAATTCCCGAGCGCCAAACAGGGCGCCTATCTGCTGACCGCTTGAGTTGGTTTCCGAAGCCAGCTGAACCGGATTTTTTCATTCCGTAAAGGATTTGGTTACCATAATTGACGATGCTGGAGATGACCTTCCAGTCACCGCTTTGCCATGTCTTGTTCGTCTTTTTGCCGAACTGACATGCAAAGCGGTGCCGCGAAAGTTGATTTCCATTCGGATTTTGTATCATGGCGTGTGTAACAGAAGTGTATGGCTACGCAGCTCCGCGCAGCAACGGCATCAGACTTCCGCTCGGTTTCAAAGGTTTTACGCGCGTTGCGATTTTCGCCGCGACGGGACTTGTGGCCGGAAGCTGGATGATGACTGCGCTCGGCACGCTGGAAACGGTCGTGCCGGCCTTTGCGCCTGTTGCCCCGATCATGCGCCGTGTTTCCCTGACCGCGCCGCAGGCACTTGCCGTCGTTGATCACAAGATCGCGCCATCGCGGCGGATCAGGCAGAGCTTCATCAATGCCTACACTGCTGATGCGGCCTATTCCAACCTCGACTGGCACCGGGCCAAAAACGTAAACGATCAGCCGATCATTGCTGATATCGGTCCCGATTCCGTGATCGAGGACAAGCCAGTCGATACGGCATCCCTCATCGAATTGCGCGCTGATCGCGTCAGGCGCGACGAGCCTGTTGTGGCGAGTGTCGAGCAAAAGCAACCTGCCGCGACGGCTGGCGTGACTGTGGCTGCCTATGCGCCAGTGCCGACCGCACCGAACGCAGCGGCGGCCTTCAACAAGATTGATCCGCTTTCGCAAGCTGAAGAAATGGACGCCGTTGAAAGGCGGGCACATCTTCCTACCGGCAATGCCGTTCCTGTTCCGCAGCTTGCTCCGGATCAGAAAACCGACATGGCCGCAGAGGATGAAGCCAGCCGGGATGCATTCCTGCCCGATGATGTGCCGCTGCCGGGCGCCAAGCCTTCGCTGCGCCGCTCCCGCATGCATGAGAAGACCGAGCTCGCTTATGCGCCGGAAAGCGGTGCAACCGAAGAACCGCGTCCCGGCCTGTTCAGCCCGCTTCTCAATCAGGCTGCACGCAGCAAGGTTGCCATCTACGATATTTCTGCAGCCACTGTTTACCTGCCGAGCGGTGAGCGCCTTGAAGCCCATTCCGGCCTCGGTCCGATGCGCGACAATCCGCGTTATGTGAACCAGAAAAACCGCGGGCCAACGCCGCCACATACCTATGATCTGCGCATGCGCGAGGCCTTGTTCCATGGCGTCGAGGCGATCCGCCTCACGCCTGTCGACGGCAACAACCGCTATAATCGCGATGGCCTTCTGGCGCATACTTTCATGCTGGGGCGCCGTGGCGATTCCAATGGTTGTGTCGTGTTCAAGGACTATCCGCGCTTCCTGCGCGCCTTCAAGCGCGGCGAGTTCAACAAGATGGTTGTGGTGACACGAATGCAGTCTTCGAAGCCTGCGCGGATCGCATCGCTTTTCTGATAAATTGCTCGTCAAAACAAACCGCTAGAGCGCCGATCTGATTCAGTCTGATCGAAAAACGCTCCAATGCAATTACACAAGGAATTGTGATCCCCAATTCCTTGCGGGGCGCACCAGAATTGATAGAGGTCTTTCATCGAAACTGATGGGAGATTTTTATGAAGCTTTACTACAAGGTCGGCGCTTGTTCGCTCGCACCCCACATCATTCTGAGCGAGGCGGGCCTGCCTTATGAGCTGGAGGCCGTGGATCTCAAGGCCAAGAAGACAGCGGACGGTGGCGATTATTTCGCAGTCAATCCGCGCGGTGCGGTCCCGGCGCTGGAAGTGAAGCCCGGCACTGTCATCACGCAGAATGCGGCAATTCTCCAATATATCGGTGATCATTCCGATGTTGCAGCATTCAAGCCCGCCTATGGTTCAATCGAACGCGCACGCCTGCAGGAAGCGTTGGGCTTCTGTTCGGATTTGCATGCGGCCTTTAGCGGCCTGTTCGCGCCCAACCTGAGCGAGGAAGCGAGGGCTGGCGTCATCGCCAACATCAATCGTCGTCTGGGTCAGCTCGAAGCCATGCTGTCGGACAAGAACGCCTACTGGCTTGGCGATGACTTCACTCAACCAGATGCCTATGCGTCGGTGATCATCGGTTGGGGCGTTGGTCAAAAGCTCGATTTGAGCGCCTATCCCAAGGCGCTGAAACTGCGCGAACGTGTGCTGGCCCGCCCGAACGTGCAGAAGGCATTCAAGGAAGAAGGCCTGAACTAAAAATCACAGCCGGAGGTCCAAACCTCCGGCTGTTTTATTGCCTGAGTTGCGGATGCCGTAACCGGTTTACCGTCTTGAAAGAGGTAACTCGCGTCTGTTGTGGGGAAAATAAAATGGCGGAGAGAGAGGGATTCGAACCCTCGATACGGTTTCCCGTATACACGCGTTCCAGGCGTGCGCCTTCAACCACTCGGCCACCTCTCCGTCTGCCTTGCTGTCGGGAAACCGTGTCTCACGGTGAAAACTGACTGCAAACGTGACACCGCTTTTCGAAACAGGCGCTGGTTAATCGCCAACTAGCGGGTGCGGCGCGAATATAGCCAGAAAATGCATATGTTCAACAGCTATTTGCAAGTTTTTGCGTCTAAATCGCAGAGCCTGTGTAAAGAGTGATATCAACGATATAACTGTCTGAAATTATTATATTTTATTTTAATCGTGCAATAGTGTTCCAGCTTGGCTTTGAGCCTGACGGGTTCTGTGTGCTATGCTTTAGCAACATCAAAAAGACAAATCTTCGGGAGACCGGTCAGAAAACCGGCGTCGAAATCAAGGTAGGAAATCCGGGGCAGAGAATCGTGATCCGATTTGTATTGCGTAGTTTTGCGGTTGTTTTTCTGGCTTTGGCGGTGATTTTCGCGGTCCTTGACGGCGCGCGTTCCGTCGGCGCGTCGCAGTTCATAGCGAAGCCGCTTTTTTCCATGTGGTCGCGCAACGCACCCGAGACATTGGCCGATGTAGAAACGTTCGTGACACACTATATAGGGGCAGGAGCTTGGAATGCCGTCTGCATCCCTTTGCTTGAGCGACCGGGTTGGCTTCTTTTCGGCATTCTCGCCCTTTTATTCTATGCAATCGGTCATCGTCGGGAGCGCCCTCTGGGACGCTTCACCGCTCGATAATCAGGAGGTGGATACCATGAGTTTCTTGGACAGCTATCGCAAGAAGACGCTGATGCCTTCGACGGATGAAGCTTTGCCGGGACGCGCGCAACCGATCCCGACATCTGCGACCCACTTCGTCAATAGTCGCCCGCTGAAAGAACCATGGCCGGAAGGCTATAAGCAGGTTCTGTTCGGAATGGGCTGCTTCTGGGGTGCCGAGCGCCTGTTCTGGCAGGTGCCAGGCGTATATGTAACGGCTGTCGGTTATGCGGGCGGGGTCACGCCCAACCCCACCTATGAGGAAACCTGCACGGGGCTGACCGGCCATGCGGAAGTTGTGCTGGTTGTCTACGATCCGAAGGTCGTGAGCCTCGATGAGCTGCTGACCCTTTTCTGGGAGGAGCATGATCCGACGCAGGGCATGCGGCAGGGCAACGATATCGGTACGACCTATCGTTCAGTCATCTATACTTTCGACAAGGCAGATCGTGATGTGGCGGAAAAGAGCCGGGAAGCCTATTCGCAGGCGCTTGCCGGTCGTGGTCTCGGTCCGATCACCACGGAAATCGAGGATGCGCCGGAGCTCTATTATGCCGAGGACTATCACCAGCAATATCTGGCGAAGAACCCGAATGGTTATTGCGGATTGCGCGGCACTGGCGTGAGCTGCCCGATCCCGCTGGCACAATAAGCGGGCTGTAATCAACAGATCGCGCGGTCCTTACCGCGCGATTTTCTTTTTCATGATCAGCATCCCGGCATAGTCGCCTTCCAGATGCTCGAAATCGCTCCAGCCGATCTGGCGGTAAAGGTCGGGCTTGTCTGTGTAAAGATAAGCTTCCGCATAGCCGAGTTCCCGCGCGGCATCCTCGATGGCGCCAACCAAACCTTTGGCAATGCCTTTACTGCGATAGTCAGGCGCGACGAACACACTTGCCACCCATGGCTTCAGATGTGGATGTGTTTCCAGATCGTTGTGGATCAGAAGGGCAAGACCGGCGGGTTGTTCGTTCCAGAGGGCAACTCGCGCTATCTGCCCATCGTCTTCGCGGGAGATGTCGTTAAAAGCCTTGACGGTCTGTTCGAGGGTGGAGCCGCTAAATTCGCCCCATTCCGCATGGTTCCACGCGGCACAAATGGGCACGAGATCGGGGCGGTCGGCGAGGGAGGCAATCTGAAGCATGGTGTTACCAGTGCGGTGGTTTGGTGACCGGTACGTCCGGAGCAGTCTGTTCTTCCAGTTCCAGAAAGCGGTCGGTCAAGGCGCCGAGCTTCTTGGAAAGCCGGTCTATGGTTTTCCATTGTTCGGCCAGAACGGATGACAACTCGTCGATTGTCTTTTCCTGTTCGGCTACGCGAATTTCGAGCTCGGTCAGGCGCTGGTCCGGTGTCATGGCTGGCTTCCATTGGTATTTGGGCGTCGGTGGTCAGTGGGGTTTAGCCACTTTCGATCCATATCGGAAGTACGGTATCACATCATTGCGTCAGCACGAGTACGCCGTTTGAAACTTCATAGTGACGCAGACGTTTCAGAAAGCTCATGCCGAGAAGTGTGTCGGACAAGGCATCGTCACGCAGAACCATGGCCTCCACATCCTCTACTCGAATGCGTCCGATTTCGATGCTGGGCAGGATGGCGGATGCAGCAAGGGTTTCGCCATTGGCGGTCGAGACGCGATATTTGAAATCATCGGGTTTGAGCGACAGGCCGATGCGTCGTGCAGCGTTTGCGTTGATCGCAACCACGCTCGCCCCCGTGTCCACCATTGCACGAAGGGATTGCCCGGCAATTTTTATGTCCGTGATGAAATGGCCACGACTGTCCGGTGTGATCTGCGTGCGGCGTCCGCTATAGGCGGCGGGGTTTTGCGAAGGAGCAGTCGAAGCTGTCGCGGATGTGTTTGAACCGGCTTTAGGCTGTTGCCCGAATTTTTCAAACAGAAGCGGGAAGGCAATTGCCAGTCCCGCAAATACCAGAAGGATCGTAAAAACCCGCGCCATGCCGCCCCCGTTTCCAGGCACATTAGCAGGTGCGGGTTAATGCTTACTTCGTACCGTACATACGGTCGCCGGCATCGCCGAGACCGGGAACGATATAGCCCTTTTCATCGAGACGTTCGTCGATGGAGGCCGTGAACACGTCGACATCCGGGTGGGCTTCGGTAAAGCGCTTGATGCCTTCCGGTGCCGCCAGCAGACAGAGGAAGCGGATATTGGTCGCGCCGCGTTCCTTCAGCTTATCGATGGCTGCGATTGCCGAGTGCCCGGTGGCCAGCATCGGGTCGACCACGATGATGAGGCGGTTGACGATGTCTTCCGGCGCCTTGAAGTAATATTCGACCGGCTGCAGCGTATCGTGATCACGATAAAGGCCGATATGGGCGACGCGCGCGGCGGGTACCAGATCGAGCATGCCTTCGAGAAGGCCATTGCCTGCGCGCAGGATCGAGGCGAAGACAAGCTTCTTGCCTTCAAGGACCGGCGCGTCCATTGGCATCAACGGGGTTTCGATCGGCATGGTGGTCAGTTCGAGATCGCGTGTCACTTCATAGCAGAGCAACAGCGATATTTCCTTCAGCAGCCGCCGAAAGCTGGCTGTGGACGTTTCCTTCTTGCGCATGATGGTGAGCTTGTGCTGGACAAGCGGATGGCTGACGACTGTAACGCCCATGATCTTTCCACTTTTCTTGTTATCTTTTTGACTTTAGCGGCAGTTTGCGCCGGAGAAAACGCCGGGCCAAGCGCGCACACACAGTTTTATGTCTCTTTGGCCATTTTTAAACGCTAACGCAAGACAGTTCACAAGTGCCGGATCACAAAAGGGGTAGTGGAGGACGGTCTCTGCTTGTATCGTCTGGCACAAGCTTTATATGCATTACGGAAATCGTTTTCGTCTTAATATTCAAAAGCAGGATGAGCTATGAGCCAGCAGAACGGCAATGCGGACCGCGTGGGCGCACAAGGTGGCATGGAGCATTCATTCGGCTTCAAGGCGGTCGACGAAAGCGAAAAGCAGGGTCTGGTCAACGACGTTTTCCATAAGGTCGCCAGCAAGTACGACGTGATGAACGATCTCATGTCGGCGGGTATGCACCGCGTCTGGAAAGATGCGATGATCGCATGGCTGGCACCATCGAAGCGCCCCGGCTGGACCTCGCTCGACGTTGCAGGCGGCACCGGCGATATTGCTTTCCGCATTGTGGAGGCTTCCGGTCGTCAGGCCCATGTCACCATTCTTGATATCAATGGCTCGATGCTCGGCGTCGGTCGTGAACGGGCGATCAAGAAGGGCCTTGCCGACAATCTCGAATTTGTTGAAGCCAGTGCCGAAGAGCTGCCATTTGAAGATGCGAGCTTCGATGCTTACACGATTTCGTTCGGCATTCGCAATGTTCCACATATCGACAAGGCGCTGTCCGAAGCTTATCGCGTGTTGAAGCCGGGCGGTCGTTTCCTTTGCCTCGAATTCTCCGAGGTTGAACTGCCGGTTCTCGACAAGGTTTACGACCAGTGGTCGTTCCACGCCATTCCGCGTATCGGCAAGATGATTACCGGCGATGCCGATTCCTACAGCTATCTGGTCGAATCGATCCGCAAATTCCCCAAGCAGCAGGATTTTGCCGCGATGATCGAGAAGGCTGGTTTCGAGCGCGTGAGCTATCGCAATTTCACTGGCGGCATTGCCGCGCTGCATTCCGGCTGGAAGCTTTGATTGTGCCTGTGATGAGTTGGGGTCAGGAACGGGGCATCGGGGCATGAGTAATCTATCCGCCGCTTTCCGGCTGATGCGGGCCGGATGGGTTTTGACACGTGAAGGCGTTATCAGCGCCTTGCCGGTGGAAGGGCTCTCTGGCCTTCCGGCATTCGGGCACAAGATTGCCGGTCTTCTGGCGCGTCCGCGCGCACGTCACATGCAGCGTTCCGAACGTATGTCGCGGGCCATGAACAAGCTTGGTCCGTCCTATGTGAAGCTCGGCCAGTTTCTGGCAACACGGCCCGATATTGTCGGGCGCGATGTCGCTGCCGATCTCGAACTTTTGCAGGACAGGCTCGACTTCTTCCCGCAGGTCGACGCGGTTGCTGCTATCGAAGGTTCGCTTGGCCGCAAGATCGATGATCTTTACCTGCATTTCGATGCGCCGATAGCAGCGGCGTCGATGGCGCAGGTTCACCCAGCTGAAATCATGAAAGACGGAACGCGCCAGAAGGTTGCGGTCAAGGTCATTCGTCCGGGCGTGCGCCAGCGTTTCGTCCGCGACCTTGAAGGTTTCTACATGGTCGCGCGCATGCAGGAGCGTCATGTTCCGTTTACGCGCCGCCTGCGCCCGGTTCAGGTTGTCGAGACGCTGCAACAGACAACCCGCATCGAGATGGATCTGCGTCTTGAAGCGGCAGCGCTGTCCGAGATCGCCGAGAATATCAAGGGCGATGCGGGGTTCCGCGTTCCACAGGTGGACTGGGAGCGCACCGGTCGCGATGTGCTGACGCTCGAATGGATCGACGGCACCAAGATGTCGGATATTTCGGCGCTGGCCGCTGCCGGTTTTGATCTCAAGAAACTGGCCGAAACGCTGATCCAGTCTTTCCTGCGCCATACGCTGCGCGATGGCTTTTTCCATGCCGACATGCATCCGGGCAATCTGTTCGTTGATCCGCAAGGCATTATCGTTGCGGTCGATTTTGGCATCACCGGGCGGCTCAACAAGCAGCAGCGGCGTTTCCTTGCCGAAATTCTCTATGGCTTCATCACGCGTGATTATATGCGCGTGGCGGAAGTGCATTTCGAAGCAGGCTACGTGCCGCATACGCATGATGTGGCGAGCTTTGCGCAGGCTATCCGCGCCATTGGCGAGCCGATCCACGGTCAGCCGGCGGAAACCATTTCCATGGCCAAGCTGCTCACGCTGCTGTTCGAAGTAACCGAGCTTTTCGACATGGAGACCCGACCGGAACTCCTGATGCTTCAGAAAACCATGGTTGTGGTCGAAGGTGTGTCGCGCACGCTCGATCCGCATTTCAACATGTGGAAGGCTGCGGAACCGGTGGTGGGCGACTGGATCGCCAGGAATCTCGGACCGCAAGGTATGCTTGCCGATGCGAAGGACAGCGCTTATTCGCTGCTGCATTTCACGCGTAAGACACCGGAACTTGTTGCGCGTGTGGAACGTGTTTCCGTTGCTCTGGACGATATGGCTGCGAACGGATTGCGCTTTGACGAAGCGACGGCAGAAGCTATCGGCCGGGCTGAAGCGCGCCACTCACGTTGGGGTCGCATCGCGCAGGTGGTGATTGCGGTCTCACTCGCAGCGATAGCGATTAAGCTTTATATTTGGCTGTAGGATCACTTTTAAGGTGACATCTACCTTCTAAAGTGATTTCAATGATTGCACTTGTAACAAGCGGGTGCAATCAAATGGCCAGCATTACCATCCGTAATCTCGATGATGACGCCAAGGAACGGCTGCGTATCAGGGCAGCGCAGAACGGGCGCTCCATGGAAGAGGAAGCACGCATTCTGCTGGCCGGGCAGGATATAGCTCCACAGGCTGTTGCAGTGTCTCCCGGCGCGGGTGCGTCGCTGGCCGGGAAGCGCATTCTTCTCATTATCGGTGGTGGCATTGCCGCCTATAAGACGCCGGACCTCATCCGCCGTCTGCGCGAACGTGGCGCGCATGTGCGCCCGTTGATGACGGCTGCAGCGCAGCAATTCGTGACACCGCTGACCATTGGCGCAGTTTCTGCCGATCATGTCTTCACCGATCTGTTCTCGCGTGAGGACGAGCAGGATGTCGGGCATATCCGGCTTGCCCGCGATGCGGACCTGATCGTCGTCGCGCCTGCGACTGCGGACCTGATGGCGAAGATGGCGAACGGGCTTGCCGATGATCTGGCCAGTGCGGTGCTGCTTGCTCGCAAAGTTCCAGTGCTTGTTGCGCCTGCCATGAACCCGGCCATGTGGGAGAATCCCGCGACCAGACGCAACCGCCTGACGCTTGAAAAAGACGGCGTTCGCTTCATCGGCCCGGAGAGAGGGGAGATGGCGGAAAGCGGTGAAGCCGGAACCGGACGTATGAGCGAGCCGTTGGCGATTGTCGCGGCGATCGAGAACCTGCTTGCTCCGCAGGCAAAGCCGCTTGCAGGCAAAACCATTGTCATGACGTCCGGCCCGACGCACGAGCCAATTGATCCGGTGCGCTACATTGCCAACCGTTCGTCGGGCAAGCAGGGCCACGCTATTGCGGCGGCGCTGGCGCGGCTCGGCGCGACGGTGCATCTGGTGTCCGGCCCGGTCACCATTCCTGACCCCGAAGGCGTCGATGTCATTCATGTCGAGACGGCGCGTGAAATGAAGGCTGCTGTGGAGCGGCATCTTCCTGCCGATGCGGCAATTATGGTTGCAGCGGTTGCCGACTGGCGCACGGCCAATGAAGCCGGACAGAAGATCAAGAAGAAACCCGGTGAAAGCGCGCCGACGCTTGCCATGGTCGAAAACCCTGACATTCTGGCCGGCGTCGGTCATAGCGACAAGCGCCCCGGTCTTGTGGTGGGCTTTGCGGCTGAAACGCAGGACGTGGCCGGAAACGCGAGAGCCAAGCTTGAGAAGAAAGGCGCGGACTGGATCGTCGCCAACGATGTTTCGCATGCGCCGGATGGCAGCAGCGTCATGGGTGGCGACCGCAATCATGTCCGCATTCTAAGCCGTTCCGGCATCGAGGAATGGCCGGAAATGAGCAAGGAACAAGTGGCTGAAAAACTGGCGGAGAAGATTGCTGAGCGGCTTTTGGAAACGAAAGGCTAAGCGTTCTTGAGCGATGCCGGTTTAGAAAAACTCGTCCAGCAAACGGTAATAGGCAATTTTCGTTTCGTCGATTGCCGGGCCGCCATAAATGTCGAGAAAAGGCTGTACCCATTCGTCGCCCAGATTGTAGCGAATGCTCCAGCAGGCTAGTGCAAGATCCTGATAGCGGTCTGCACGGCCGAGCCTGCCGCAGTCGATAAAGCCTGTGAATGCACATTCGCTGGCCATGAAATTTGGCAAGCAAGCATCGCCGTGAGTCACGACCACATCTTCCTGTGACGGTTTCAGGCGGCAAAGTTCGGTGAACAGGTCTTTGGCGCTGCGGCCTTCGCGCTCGTCATCGAAATCATCTTCATCGACGGCACCGGCTTCGACCCGCTTGCGCGCGTCTTCAATGCGACGGTCCAGCCGGTGGTCGAAGGGACAAGCGGCGGGATCGACGCTGTGCAGCGCCTTCAAGGCTTTCGCGAGAATGGAGACGATGCGGTCCGCCGGGAGAGTGCCGACAGATGAGGCGAGGTCCGATCCGGCAAGGCGCGTCATCAAAAGAAAGTGGCGGTCGGCCTGCGTCTCGTACGTAACGACCTTGGGGCAAGGCAATCCCTGCGTTGCGAGCCATTCGAGCCGGGCGCCTTCACCGGCAAGTTCGCTGACGGTACTTGCCGGTTCGATTTTCAGAACGAGCGGTTCATGTTCGTCATGATCGAGAAGCAGGACATTGGCGGTCGAGCGGCCAAGCTCATCCTGCTGGCTGCTATAACCGGTAAGCCGATGCAGCAGTGCATCGGGCAAATCGAGAGCAGCCAGAACAGGATCGGTCATATCACCTTACCGTATCAGGCCTTGTCGCGGACCTGATAGTCCTTGACGGTGGCAAAGCGAATATCCTTCCAGCGTTCGGCTTCGTAATTGAGAGAGAAGCCGTTCTGGGCAAGGAAGACCGGATCGTGATCGAGGTCGTGGGCGATATCGGCACGATGCGAGGCGATGAAACGGTCGAGTTCGGCCGGATCATCTGCCGTAATCCACCGGCAGACCGAGAAGCGCGACATTTCAAAGCCGACCGGCAGCGAATATTCCACTTTCAGGCGTTCGGTCAGAACGTCGATCTGAAGAGCGCCGACGACGCCGACAATGGCTGGAGAACCGTCATCAGGCACGAAGAGCTGTACGACGCCTTCTTCGGCCATCTGCTGCAGCGCTTCACGCAGCTTCTTGGCTTTCATGGCGTCGTCCAGACGCACGCGGCGCAGGATTTCCGGCGCGAAGTTCGGCACGCCACGGAACAGGATATCTTCACCCTCGGTCAGCGTGTCGCCGATGCGCAGCGTGCCGTGGTTCGGAATGCCGACCACGTCGCCCGCAAAGGCTTCGTCGGCAATCTGGCGCGAACGTGCGAAGAAGAATTGCGGCGCAGACAGGCTCATTGGCTTGCCGGTGCGCACCAGCTTTGCCTTCATGCCGCGCGACAGCTTGCCCGAGCAGACGCGCAGGAATGCGATGCGGTCGCGGTGGTTCGGGTCCATATTGGCCTGAATCTTGAACACGAAACCGGTCATCTTGTCTTCGGTGGAGCCAACCATGCGCGTGTCGGCCTGCTGGTCGCGGGGTGAGGGGCCGAAATCGCAGAAAGCTTCGATGAGGTCGCGCACGCCGTAATTCTTCAGCGCCGAACCGAAATAAACCGGCGTCATATGACCTTCGCGGAAGGAGGCGAGGTCGAACGGACGGCAGACGCCGCGTGCCAGTTCCACGCCTTCGAGCCATGCCTCGCGTTCGTTTTCAGGCAGCAGTGCGGCGGCTTCTTCCGGGCCGCTGACCTTGGTTGGCTGCTCTTCATTGTCCTGACGACGCATCGTGTCGTTATGCAGGTCGAAGGTGCCTGCAAAGCTCTTGCCTGAGCCGATAGGCCAGGTGATCGGGGCCGTGTCGAGTGCCAGCTTTTCTTCGATCTCATCGAGGATTTCGAGCGGGTCGCGCGCTTCGCGGTCCATCTTGTTGACGAAAGTGACGATGGGAATGTCGCGCATACGACAGACTTCGAACAGCTTCAGCGTGCGCGGCTCAATACCCTTGGCGGCGTCAATGACCATGACGGCGGAATCCACAGCAGTCAGCGTGCGGTAGGTGTCGTCTGCGAAGTCTTCGTGGCCCGGTGTATCGAGCAGGTTGAAGATGCAATCCTTGTATTCGAAGGTCATCACCGAGGTGACGACCGAGATGCCGCGGTCGCGTTCGATGTTCATCCAGTCCGACCGGGTCTGGATGCGGTCCTTCTTGGCCTTCACCTCACCGGCGAGCTGGATGGCGCCGCCGAACAGCAGCAGCTTTTCGGTCAGCGTGGTCTTACCGGCGTCCGGGTGCGCGATGATCGCGAATGTGCGGCGCTTGGAAACGGGATGGTCAGCGGGCATGAAGAAACTCGTGATGGCGAAACGTTGGGCTGCGCGTGAAAGCGCGCCGCGAAGATGTTGGGGAGCATCTAGCAGGACTTGGCCGAAAGGTCGAGTTCAAATGAAAAAGCGGCGCAGTGCGCGCCGCTTTGCCAGTGATCTGTGATGTTTATCGGCTCTTGATGCCAAGGCCGAAGGCAATAAAGGACCAGCCCTGGAAGATCAGGTCTATCGCCAGGAAAAGACCAAGAATGAACAGGCTGTTGACCGGCCATTGCATGGCGATGATGAGACCGAGCAGCATGGTGATGACACCGGCTGCGACGATCCAGCCCCAACCGGCGGACGGTTTCGATTTGAAGCCGAGCCAGATGCGGAAAGCGCCGGAGCCGAGAAGAGCTGCCGCCAGAAGGAAGGTCATCACGCCAGCCGCCAGCACCGGATTGATGAAGGCGACGATACCGGCTGCCGTGTAGAGCAGGCCGCTCAGGAGCCAGAAGAAGAAGCTGCCCCATGTTTTGACGCCGAAGGCGTGAATGATCTCGATGACGCCGCCAATCAGCATCATCAGGCCGACATAGTAGACCGAGACTACGGTGGCCAGAACGAGATTACCGAAGGCGATGCCTCCGAGGATCAGCAGTGCGACCCCAAGGGCGACGAACCACCCCCATTTGCTGGAAAGTTCCTTTGGAAAGGTCGGGCGGTCGAAATCATTATGAGCTGTTGCCATGAGACGTCCCTCAAATTGTCATGCCTCGGGAACAATATAAGGCATGTCCGGGATTTGACCAGCTTTTGTGCGAGGCGGGTGGGATCATCGTTGTCTACTCTGTTCGTTCGCTCGACCGCGCATTATATCTCTTTGCTATTGCAGTCGTTTTCCGCTTAAAGTTCATGTGATGTTCGATCTCGTTTCCCACTACTGGCCGCATATCCTGTTCGTTCTGTCGGGCGTTCTGGGCGCGATTGCCGCCATTCACGCGACGATGACGAAGGACGAGGTACGCACGGCCATCGGCTGGGTAGGCGTGATCGTGCTGTCGCCCATCGTCGGGGCGGTGGTCTATGCCATTGCGGGCGTGAACCGTATCCGGCGGTCGACGCTCACCCACCAGCGCGCCAATATGGGCAAGATCGCGCTCTATCACCTGTCGCATTTCGATACGACGAACGACCTCGTGCGCGCCGCCTTCGGACGCCAGTTCGGGGCGATGAAGATATTGGGCGATGCCGTCAGCCTCTATGATTTCACCAGCGGCAACAGCATCGAGATGCTGGAAACGGGGGACGAAGCCTACGCCGCTATGCTCGACGCGATAAGCAGAGCCGAGCGCAGCATCATGCTGGAAACCTATATTTTCGACCGGGACGCCATTGGCGAAAAATTTGCCGATGCTCTGGGTGATGCGGTCAAGCGCGGTGTGGAAGTGCGGGTGCTGGTCGACGCTGTCGGCGCGCGCTATTCCTTTCCGAGCATCGTGAAGCTTTTGAAGGACAAGGGTGTTGCCGTCGATGTGTTCAACGGCAACATCATCATCGGGTTGCGCCTGCCTTATGCGAACCTGCGCACCCACCGCAAAATTCTCATTGTTGACGGCAAGATCGCCTTTACCGGCGGCATGAATATCAGAGCGGGTTTCGTGCGTGCGATCGCGGGCAAAGCGGTTGCCTTCGATACGCATTTCAAGCTTGAAGGCCCGGCGATTGCCGATCTCTTCCATATTGCATCCGAAGACTGGCGCTTTGCGACCGGCGAACTTCTGACCGGCGAGGCATGGAAGATAGCGCCGCCGGAAAACCCGCCGGGAACGGGAACGCTGGTGCGTGTCGTCGGGTCAGGCCCCGACAAGAATGTGGAAACCAACCAGCGCATGATGATGGGCGCTTTCTCGATTGCCGAGCAGCATATTCTCATCATGACGCCTTATCTTCTGCCGGACCGTGAACTGATCAGCGCGCTGGTGACGGCGGCGCGGCGCGGCGTGTCAGTCGATATCGTCGTGCCGGGCGTCAACAATCTGAAGCTGGTGGATCGCGCCATGCGCGCGCAGTTCGACCAGCTGTTGAAGGATGGTTGCCGCATCTGGCGGGCAGGCGGCGCTTTCAATCATTCGAAACTGATGACCATCGACGGTGCTTGGTCTTATGTCGGATCGTCCAATATTGATCCGCGCTCGCTGCGACTGAATTTCGAGGTCGATCTTGAAATTCTCGACCGCGACGTGGCGCGTCAGGTGGAAGAACGCATCGGCAAGGTGATCGAGGGTAGCCGCGAGGTCAATCTTGCGCGTCTCAAGAACAGGCCATTTCTGGAGCGTCTGCTGGACCGGATTATATGGCTGGGTTCGCCGTATCTCTGAGAATTATCCCGTCCTGCTCGTGAATATTTCCGGGCTGAATTCTTCCAGCAGGTTCGTTGCCGATTTGAGGTCAAGATGCGCCTTGATGGGCAGGTGATCGGATGCCAGGCGCGCCAGTGGCGTGTTGTGCACTTCAACCGATGTGACGAGATTGTGCGGTGCTCCGAGCACGCGATCCAGCGCAAAAACCGGGAACCGCGACGGGAAACTCGGGACTGCTGTGGCGACATGGTTGAATGTCGGCATGAGGGCAGCGAGCGACGAGCGCTTGCCGATGCGCCATTCGTTGAGGTCGCCGATGAGCAGGGTCGGCACCGTATCGGCCTCCTGCAAGGCAGTAAGAATACTTTCGGCCTGCTGCTCACGGGAGCGTTTCAGAAGACCAAGATGCGCGGCGATCACGCGCAGGGGGCCTGCCGGAAACTGTAGGTCCGCAACCAGAGCGCCGCGCGGTTCAACACCGGGAAGCTTGAGCTGCTGCACATTGCGCACCACGCCTTCACGAAACAGAAGCACATTGCCGTGCCAGCCGTGGCCCTTGGGCATTGTCGCGGTAATGGGGACCGGGACGAGCCCATGGCGGCGCTCAAGCAGGCCGAGATCAAGCAGGCCGGAACGCTCGCCGAAACGCCTGTCGGCTTCCTGCAGGGCAATCACATCCGCGTCGATTTCACTGATGACTTCAGCCGTTCGCTGCGGGTTGAACTGTTTGTCGATACCGATGCATTTGTGGACATTGTAGGATGCAATGACGATATCACCGCCGGTAATATTGGCGTTGAGCGGCCTGAAACCCGGCCTGTTCCGGATAGCAGTCAGGATGGACTTCGATATCCGGTTTGGTTCTTTCTTTTTCAGCACCCGTTTTTCACCTGTCAGGTATTCTGTTCTGAAAGACTATGACTATGCCGGAGAAATGAACCGGCGATCAGTCTTTATATAGTCAGATTGTATCTCTGTTTGAATAGCAATTCCCTACACAATCAGGCGATCTCAATATCCGAACGCGGAGGATGTTGGCATAGTTCCCAACCTCATCTTGCAATGAAACGGATCAGCCTGTCAGTGAGGCCGGTATAGGGCGGCTTGATGAGGTCGCTCGGAGCCGGGGCATATTTGGTCAGGACGGGCATTGCCTTGGAAAAGGTCAAAAAACCGTCATGGCCATGATACTGGCCCATACCGCTTGCACCCACCCCGCCGAATGGCAGGCTGCTGCAGGCGAAATGGTAGAGCGTGTCGTTGACGCAGACGCCGCCCGCAACGATACGGCTGAGCATCATTTCAATTTCTGCAGTGTTATCGCTGAAGCAGTAAAGCGCCAGCGGGCGGTCAAGCTTGAGAACAAAGCCGATTGCATCGTCGAGCAGGCGATAGCTGACGATTGGCAGAAGCGGGCCGAAAATCTCCTCTCGCATGATCGTGCTGTCGGCGTCAGGTTCCAGCACGAGCGCAGGCGCCGTTGATCGCGGCTGTTCGGAGCCTGCCGGAAGCTCAATGACGACCTCGCTCCTGTTTGCGGCATCGGCCAGGAGTTCCGACAGTCGCGCTTCCTGAGCATCGTTGATGATCGTCGTGCGGTCTTTTTCCGCTGATGCGCTGCCGTAACGTGCCTGCATTTCGGCACGCAGAAGGTTCACGAATTCGTCGCGCTTGCTGTGATGGATCAGAACATAGTCAGGTGCGATGCAGGTCTGCCCCGCGTTGAAGAATTTTCCTGTCGCGATCGCTCGGGCGGCGCGTTTTAGATTGGCGTTTTCGCTGACGATGGCAGGTGACTTGCCGCCAAGCTCAAGCGTCACCGGGGTCAGGTTTGGTGCCGCCGCCGCCATGATCTTGCGCCCGACAGCAGTGGAGCCGGTGAAAAAGAGATGGTCGAATGGCAGTGATGCAAATTGCGCTGACAGGGAAGCATCGCCAAGCGCCACGGTAACACGATCCTCCGGGAACACATCGGCAAGCATGCTTTGCAGGAATTCGGCTGTGCGCGGTGTGTGTTCGGACGGTTTCAGGAAAACGTGGTTTCCAGCTGCTATCGCCGCGACAAGCGGCGCCAAGGCCAGATTGACCGGATAATTCCACGGCGCGATGATCCCCACCACACCGAGCGGAACATAACGGATTTCGGCCTTGGCTGGCCACATTTTCCAGCCTGCCTTACGGCGTTTCGGTTTCATCCAGCGCTTGAGATTGTGCAGGGCATCATCGATTTCGGCAAAGACGACACTGGCTTCACCGAGCAGGGTTTCGTGCAGCGAGCGATTACCAAAATCCGCGCTGATGGCCTTCGCCATTTCATCCAGTCTTGCTTCGAGCCGCTCGCGCAGGCGCTTCAGGTCGTCCAGACGCTGCTCATAGGCCGGGCGGTCTTCAAGCCATGCGTGACGCAGGCGCTCGAATGAGAGCTGCAATGCCTGTTCTTCAGTCGCCATAGGCAAAATCCTCGGTCGAGCGGGCAAAGAGGAATTGCGCAGCATAATAGGTTGCAAGCACCCATAGACCGTTCAGCGGAATGTCGAGGCTGAAGCGTCCATAGGCAAGCAGCGTGTCGCTTGCCATGAAGAAGAGGCCGCCTGCTGCCGCGAGCCATGCGGCATAGCGCTGTGGCGTTTCCGGCTCGGTGCC
>Ga0209369_1000766_pt1 | contig 25675 bp, 23 predicted proteins | sample EBPBio142010_DNA_FD_185865 | JGI IMG/M metagenome (GOLD analysis project Ga0209369, IMG submission 185865) | Wastewater treatment Type I Accumulibacter community from EBPR Bioreactor in Madison, WI, USA - Reactor 1_10/4/2010_ DNA (SPAdes)... | ecosystem: Engineered > Bioreactor > EBPR >... | reverse complement strand
GCACGCTCTTCCGGGGCGCCGTCGATCTGGTCATAGGCGCGGAATTCGCCGTAATACTTGGTGATCGCCGCGGTCAGCGTGGTCTTGCCGTGGTCGACGTGACCGATCGTGCCGATGTTCACATGCGGCTTGGTGCGTTCAAACTTGGCCTTGGCCATGGGATCTCTCCTCTGCGTTTCGATGTGCCGGGGCGGTCCCCGGCCTACGGGGCGGTAGGGCGGGGCTTACCCCGCCACACCGATCAAGCGTATTTCTTCTGGATCTCTTGCGAGATGTTCTCGGGGACCGCGTCGTAATGGTCGAACTGCATCGTGAACACCGCACGGCCCGAGGACATCGAGCGCAGGTTGTTGATGTAGCCGAACATATTCGCCAGCGGCACCATGCAGTTGATGACATTCGCGTTGCCGCGGGTGTCTTGACCCTGCACCATGCCCCGACGCGAGGTCAGGTCGCCGATGATCGAACCGGTATATTCCTCCGGCGTCACCACCTCGACCTTCATGATCGGTTCCAGCAGCTTCGCGCCGGCCTTCTTCAGACCTTCGCGCATCGCAGCGCGCGAGGCGATTTCGAAGGCCAGGACCGACGAGTCGACGTCGTGGAACGCACCGTCAACCAGCGCGACCTTGAAGTCGATGACCGGGAAGCCAGCCAGGGGACCCGAGTCCATGACGGACTTGATGCCCTTTTCGACGCCGGGGATGTATTCCTTCGGCACCGCGCCGCCGACGATCTTGGATTCGAACGAGTAGCCCTCGCCCGGTTCCGTCGGGGTGATCTGCAGCTTGACGCGGGCGAACTGGCCCGTGCCACCGGTCTGCTTCTTGTGGGTGTAGTCGATCTCGTGCGCGCTCGAGATGGTCTCGCGATAGGCCACCTGCGGCGCACCGATATTCGCCTCGACCTTGAACTCGCGACGCATACGGTCGACGAGGATGTCGAGGTGAAGTTCGCCCATGCCCTTCATGATGGTCTGGCCCGATTCCAGATCGGTCTCGACGCGGAACGACGGGTCTTCGGCAGCCAGGCGAGCGAGGGCGAGGCCCATCTTCTCCTGGTCGGCCTTCGACTTCGGCTCCACGGCGATCTCGATCACCGGCTCCGGGAAGGTCATGGTTTCGAGAACGACCTGGTTGGCCGGGTCGCACAGGGTGTCACCCGTGGTGGTTTCCTTCAGGCCCGCCAGCGCGATGATGTCGCCCGCGAAGGCTTCGTCGATTTCCTCGCGGTTGATGGCGTGCATCATCATCATCCGGCCGACGCGTTCCTTGCGGCCCTTGGTCGAGTTGACCATCTGGTCGCCCTTCTTGAGCACACCGGAATAGATGCGCGTGAAGGTGAGCGAGCCCACGAAGGGGTCGTTCATGATCTTGAAGGCCAGGGCGGCGAAGGGCTGGGCGTCGTCGGCCGAACGGGCGATGTTGCGCTCTTCGGTCTCGTCGCCGGGCTTGAAGCCCATATAGGCGGGCACGTCCACCGGCGAGGGCAGGTAGTCGATGACCGAGTTCAGCACCATCTGCACGCCCTTGTTCTTGAAGGACGAACCGGCGGTGACCGGAACGAAGGCCATGGACAGGGTGCCCTTGCGGATCAGCGCGCGCAGGGTCGCCTCGTCGGGCTCATTGTCCTCGAGATAGGCTTCCATCGCGGCATCGTCCTGCTCGACGGCAAGTTCGATCAGCTTGCTGCGCCATTCTTCGGACACGGCCTTCAGCTCGTCGCGGATCGGGCGGATTTCCCAGGCGGCGCCCAGATCTTCCGAGGTGTAGACCCATTCCTGCATCAGCACGAGGTCGACCACGCCTTCCAGCTTGTCCTCGGCGCCGATCGGCAGAGCGATCGGGCAGGGGGTCGCGCCGGTGCGGTCCTTGATCATCTGGACGCATTTGAAGAAGTCGGCACCGATCTTGTCCATCTTGTTGACATAGACGATGCGCGGCACCTTGTAGCGGTCAGCCTGACGCCAGACGGTTTCGGTCTGCGGCTCGACGCCGGCATTGGCGTCCAGAAGGCAGACGGCGCCGTCCAGAACGGCCAGCGAACGCTCGACTTCGATGGTGAAGTCGACGTGGCCGGGGGTGTCGATGATGTTGAAGCGGTGCTTCGGCGAGGTCGGGGTCTTACCGTCGATGGTCTTTTCCCAGAACGTCGTCGTGGCGGCCGAGGTGATGGTGATCCCCCGCTCCTGCTCCTGCTCCATCCAGTCCATCGTGGCGGCGCCGTCATGGACTTCGCCGATCTTGTGGGACTTGCCGGTGTAGTAGAGGATCCGCTCGGTCGTCGTGGTCTTGCCCGCGTCGATATGTGCCATGATCCCGAAGTTGCGGTAGAGGTTCAGCGGGTATTCGCGTGCCATGATGTCCTCTTACCAGCGATAATGGCTGAACGCCTTGTTCGCGTCCGCCATCTTGTGGGTGTCTTCGCGCTTCTTCACGGCGGTGCCGCGATTGTTCGCCGCGTCGGCCAGTTCGGCGGCCAGACGCTCTTCCATGGTGTTCTCGTTGCGCTTGCGGGCGGCGGTGATCAGCCAGCGGATCGCCAGGGCCTCGCGGCGCTCGGTGCGGACTTCGACCGGCACCTGGTAGGTGGCACCACCGACGCGGCGCGAACGCACTTCGACCGAGGGCTTCACATTGTCGAGGGCTTCGTGGAACAGCGCGACGGGTTCGCGCTTCAGACGGCCCTGAACGCGCTCAAGCGCGCCGTAGACGATCGACTCGGCGACCGACTTCTTGCCGTCGAGCATGAGGTTGTTCATGAATTTCGAGATGACGCGGTCGCCATATTTGGCGTCCGGGAGAACTTCGCGCTTCTCTGCGGCGTGACGACGGGACATATTCCGTTACCTCTCCTGGATCACTTCGGACGCTTGGCGCCGTATTTCGAACGACGCTGACGACGGTCTTTGACGCCCTGGGTATCCAGCACACCGCGGAGGATGTGGTAACGGACACCCGGCAAGTCCTTGACGCGGCCGCCGCGGATCAGAACAACGCTGTGCTCTTGCAGGTTGTGCTTTTCGCCCGGGATGTAGGAGATGACCTCGAAGCCGTTGGTCAGGCGAACCTTCGCAACCTTCCGCATAGCGGAGTTCGGCTTTTTCGGGGTGGTGGTGTAGACGCGGGTGCAGACGCCGCGCTTCTGCGGACATTCCTGCAGATGCTGCGACTTCGACTTCCGCACGTTGGCTTCCCGCGGCTTGCGGATAAGCTGTTGAATCGTCGGCATTCACGTTCCTCGTTTCGATACTCGCCCCGTTGCCTTCGGGGCGCCGCTTCTCGACCGTGCCCTGCGCTCATCGCAAAACACGAAAATCCGCGACCGCCCACAGGTGGGCGAGGCGGTGGAAATCCAGAGGATCGGGGCCTGCTGGCCCGGATCATGACCACATCAAGATGTGAGCCCCGGCAGACCGGGGGCCTGTCAGGGTGTGCGGGCTAATAGGTGGAGTCGGGGGTCTTGTCAACAGCCGCCGGGTCGTGCGGGGGCAAGGGGCGCAGGAATCGCGCAAGGATCGTGGCGGTAAGGGCGACGACAAGAAAGGCGAAGAGGATGTCGGACAAAAAGTGCCGTCCGGCGATCACGCGCTGCGCCGAAACCACCAGCGGCAGAAGCACTGCGACGGCGGTCAGGCCGCGCCAGACGCCGCGCGGAAGGCGGCCCCGCCACCACAGCAGAATCAGCCCCAGCGACAGGGCCAGCGCCATGCCGCCCGCCGCCTCGCCCGAGACGAAGGAACAGTTCTTCAGGCATTGATCCGTGGGCAACCAGGGCGGGGTGAATAGGGCCGCGCCGCCGAATTCGGTCACGGTATCGGGGCGGGCGCGGCCCCAGTGGGATTTGAGCCCCTCTTCGACCAGAAGACCCGGCCCCACCGCGTAAAGGGCGGCCATAAAGCCCCAGGCGCGGGCAGGCAGCCCGGCGATGGGGCGGCGCAAGACCAACCCGGCCAGACAGGCGAGCAGCGCGCCGATCAAAACCACAGCCGACAGGTTCCACACCGCCATGCGGACCGTCTCGGGCAGGCGCTGGCCGTTCAGCGGAAAGCTGTGGCTGGTAGCATCGTAAAAGCGCGACGAGACGGCCAGGTCCAGCTGGGGCCAGATCACATAGACCGCCATCAGCGCGGCGGCAGTGGCAAGGAGGACGGCAAGGGTCCGCAGCAACAGGCGGTCATTCGGCGGCAAGGCAGGCTCCGTCGACAAGGGTCGCAGTCAGGTTGCGGTCGGCGTAGGCGCCGGGGCCGCGGCCGACCTCGACCGGGGGGGCAAGCGGCGCGCAGGCAGTGGGGCGCGACAGAACGGCCAGAACGGGGCCGACCTGATCCGACGGCAGCGGATAGCGCTGCTCGTAATGGCTTTTCGGCGGGCCTTTCGGATTGCGGGCATAGAAGGCCAGATCCGCATCACGGCCCGTGTAGAACAGGTCGGCCAGAACGTCGCGTTCCTCGGCATAGATCGGCGCATTGCCCTGCGCCTGGGCCAGGGCGATGACCTCATGGCTCAGGGCCGCGCGCCCCAGATAGCGCTTCAACAGCGGCGCATCGCCAAAGGTCAGGTGCGGCATCAGGGTCAGCACCGGCAGCGCCACGGCGATGGCGGCATTGATCGCCAGCCCCGCCGCCCGCCAGCGCGGCGCATCGGCCAGCACCGCCATGGCCAGCGGCAAGCCGGCGAAATAGGCGGCGACCGCCCAATTGGCATTGGTGCGGTCGAGCAGGCTTTGCACCGACACGGCCAGCAGCGGCACCACGACGAAACAGGTCAGACCGCCCATCCGCCGCGCCCGCGACAGCGCGATCAGCAGCGCCGCGAAGACCACCGGCCCCACCACCGCGAACTGGCTGGCCCAGAATTCGGCCAGACCCAGCAGCCCCGGCGCGGGCCGCCCGGCCCCCGCCACCCAGCCGACATTGTCGGCGGTATGGGTAAAGGTGGCGAGACCGTTGAAGACGTTCCACAGCAGGTTCGGCAGGATCGCCGCGCCAAAGGCCGCCAGCAGCGCCCCCGCATTGCGCCAGCCAACCCGCGCCGCCGGGAAGGCCACGGCCGCCAGCGCCGTGCCCAGCAGGAAATAGACCGCCGCGTATTTCGCCAGAAAGGCCAGCCCGATCATCAGCCCGGCCAACGCCGCCCAATGCGAGCGGCGGTCCTCGACCAGCCGCCGCCAGAACAACAGCGCCGCCGCGAAGAAAGGCGCCATCACCGTATCGGTCGAGATCAGGATCGAGCCAAGGCTGACCATGGGCAGGCTCAGATAGCCCGCCGCCGTCCAGAGCGCGGCCCCCCTGCCCCAGATCCGCGCCGCCAGTGCCGCCAGGATGACCGCCGTCGCACCATGCAGGGCCGCGCCCGGCATCCGTACCCAGAAGGGCGCATCCGAGCCGGCGGCCCAGGTCACCCCACCGATCACCCAGGCGATCAGCGGCGGTTTGGAATAATAGCCAAAGGCGAAATGCTGGCCCCAGAGCCAGTATTGCACCTCGTCCACGAACAGGTCGGTGCCGTCATAGGCCAGCAGAAGCCAGCGCAGCGCCGTGACCGCCACGACCAGCGCCAGAACCGGCCCCAGCCAGCCGCCTGTCCTTGCGTCAGGCTGCACGGCGCCGCTCGGCATAGATCAGCCAGAGATTGCGGGCATAGATCACCACGCCCAAAGCCTGACCCAGGATGAAGACAGGGTCGGCGCGATACATGGCATAGGCCAGCAGCATCACGCCGCCCAGCATCGAGAAATACCAGAAGGACAGCGGCACGACCGATTTCTTTTGCCGCTCGGACGCGATCCATTGCACCAGAAAGCGCGCGGTGAACATCAGTTGCGCGGCCAGGCCGAACAGCACCCACAGCAATTCGGCACGGCTGCCGACATGCAGCACGCGTTCAAGCCAGGCTTCCATCAGAGGTCCTCCTGTCCGGGCAGGACCCGTGCGGTCTTGCGCCGACGGATCAGCCACATGACGCCGAACAGATCCACCGCCCCCACCAGCGCGCGCTGGAGGTTCGAGTAATTCGACCGCCCTGCCCCGCGCGCGCGGTGACTGACATCGACATGCACCACCTGCCAGCCATCGCGGGCGAAAAGCGCGGGCAGATAGCGGTGCATGTGGTTGAAGAAAGGCAGTGCCAGAAAGCCGTCGCGGCGAAAGCCCTTCAGCCCGCAGCCGGTATCGCGCGTGTGATCCTTAAGCATCCAGCCGCGCAGGCCATTGGCAAAGCGCGAGGCCCATTTCTTCGCTGCGGTATCCTGCCGCCCGACGCGCTGGCCCGCCACCAGACCCACCGCCTCGGACCCAGGCGCCAGCAGGGGCGCGGCCAGTTTCGGCAATTCCTCGGGCGGGTTCTGGCCGTCGCCATCCAGCGTCAGGCAGACCGCCGCGCGGGCGGCGCGGACACCGGAATGGACACCTGCCGACTGCCCGCCCGCGCGGTCATGGCGGATCAGCCGCAGATGCGGACGGCTGGCCCGCAGCCCCTGCACCACGGCCACGCTGTCATCGGTCGAGGCATCGTCGACCACCAGAATTTCGAACGGACCCAGCGGCGCCAGCGCGGTCTCGATGCCCGCGATCAATGCGGGCAGGTTCCCGGCCTCGTTGCGGGCGGGGATCACGACTGAGACAAGAGGGGACGGCTGCATGGCGTTACCCGGCTGAAGAAGCGACCGATGCCGCCCAAGCGCCGCCTAGCACGCCACAACGGATTCATCCAGCCGCCTGCACGCGGCGGCGGCGCAGGCCCGCCTCGCGCAGCAGCGTGTAGATGCCCGAGGCCACGACGATGCCCGCGCCGATCAGCGTCAGCCCATCAGGCAGGGTGCCGAAGATCATCCAGCCCAGAAGGATCGCCCAGACCAGCGCCATGTAACGATAGGGCGCCACGACGCCGATATCGCCCACCCGCATCGCGGCAACGATGGTCAGGTAGCCGACGATCAGCATCCCGGCCGAGAACAGGATCAGCAGGGCCTCGCGCAACGCGACCGGCTGCCAGCCCTCGAAAGCGGTGCCCGCAAGGCCGGTGACCAGCACGGCCAGCGAGGCCGTGGCCGCGACGAAGGTTGACGGGATCGCACGGCTCATCTGCCGGGTCACAATATCCCGGACCGCCACGGCCAGCATGGCCAGAAGACCTACGCCCGCCCAGATCGAAAAGCCCTCGGCGCCGGGCCTGATGATGATCAGAACGCCCAGGAACCCCGCCATGATGGCCAGTGTGCGCCGCCAGCCGACGCTTTCGCCCAGAACCAGCGCGGCGACCAGCGTGACGACCAGCGGCAGCGCCTGCATGATCGCGGACAGGTTGGCGAGCGGCATGTTGCGCAGCGCCGCGAAGAAGGCCAGCGTCGAGGCCACTTCGAACACCGCGCGCAGGCCGATGAAACGGCGGTCGCGGGGGGCGATGGCCACGGCGAAGGCCCCCATGCGCCAGGCAAGGAACACGAGCGCCGCAGTGGACAGTACCCCGCGCAGGGTCATGGCCTGGAACATCGGCACCTGCTGCATCACCGCCTTCATCGCCGTGTCGTTCAGCGTGAAGGCGATCATGGCGACATTCATCAAAAGCGCGCCGCGCGCATTGTCGGATAGTGCCATGCCTGCCAGTCTCCTGCCCTCGCCGTCTTGGCTATCAGGCCGGACCCGCCGGGGAAAGACCTGTCAACCTGCGGCGCGGGCGGGCTGGGCGGTGGCGGCGCTGCGGGCGGCAATCACATCGGCCACATGCGCGGCATCGCGCCAGGCGCCCCAGATGAAGGCCGAGGCGCGGCACGAGAGCCAGGGCAGGCCGACGAAGTACAGGCCAGGCACGCGGGCGACGCCCTTGTCATGGTCGGGGCGGCCTTTTTCATCAAGCGCGCCAGGCACTTGCAGCCAGCCATAGTCGAGACCGTAGCCCGTGGCCCAGACGACGCCGGTGATGCCTTCGGCCGCAAGGTCAAGCGACAGGGTGGGGTTGGCGGCGCTGGCGGGCAGCGGGCCGATCTGCCGGGCGCGGGGATCTTCGGGCAGGTCGATGCCATTCGCGACCAGATAGGCATCCGCCTCGTCCAGCACCGAAAGATAGTTGCGGTCGCCGTTCTCGATGTTCCGGGCCAGGTCGGGTGCAAAGGAAAGCCGACCGTTTTCAAAGCCTTGCGTGCGGCCAAGCAGGGTGATGCCCCGTGCGGCCAATTCGCGGAAATCGACCGTGCGGCCCCCCTGCGCGCCCGAGACGGCGATGGTGACATGCTCCATGCCCGGCTCGCGGGTCGGCGCGTCCCATTTGCCCAGAACCCCCAGCCACCAGACGAAATCGCGGCCGCGATAGCGGATCGGCGGGCGGTCATGCGGGCCAACGGACAGGAAAACCCGCTTGCCCGCGCGGGCCAGCTCATCTGCGATCTGCACGCCCGAGGCCCCTGCCCCGACCACCAGAACCGCGCCTTCGGGCAATTGACCGGGGTTGCGATAGCCCGCCGAATGGGTTTGAAAGATTCCCGTCTCGTCCGGAATAACCGCCGGAATCAACGGCTTCTGGAATGGCCCCGTGGCCGAGACGACATTCCGCGCCTCGATCGGGCCGGCGCTGGTTTCGGCGCGGAAGCGGTTGTCGGGGAGGCGGGTCAGGGAGGTGACGGTAACGCCGGTGCGGATCGGCATGGCGATGCGGCGGGCATACTCCTCAAAATACTCGACGATGCGGTCCTTGGGCGCGAAGGCATAGGGGTCGACGCCTTCGAAGGACATGTTCGGGAAGCGGTCGTGCCAGGCGGGGCCGTTGGCGACCAGGCTGTCCCAGCGCCCCGTGCGCCACTTCTCGGCGATGCGATCCTTTTCGACCACAAGATGCGGGATGCCGTGGCGCGAAAGATGCTCGCTCATGGCGATACCGGCCTGGCCGCCGCCGATGATCAGGGTGTCGATGGTCTCGGCTGCCATGGGTCTGCCCTTCCGGTTCAGGGGTTCACGAGAAAGGGATGTAGGCGAGATGCAGGATAGGGAAAATCATCATCTGCTTCGCCGGTGATTAGGGAGGTCCTAAGCAAAAACCGCCTTCCCCGGGTCTTCCTTGCGTCTTCCTTCCGTCTTTCTTCCGTCTTGCCTTTTCGCCCCCCAACGGGTGCGGATCAGCCCGACAGCCCCGCCGCCCCCGGGGCCGAAAGCGTCTGGCGGGCCAGCGCCGCGATCAGGTCGGTGCGCGTCACCACGCCCCGGATGCGGCCCCGTTCCAGGACCGGCACCGCCTCGCAGCCGCGTTCGGCCAGCATGGGAATCAGCGCGCCTGCTGGGGTGTCGGCAAGGACGCGGGGCGTGACGGAAATCATGATGTCGCTGGCGCGGACCGGCACGGCGCGGCGCGGGTCCAGAAGCCGGGCCATGGCCGCGCCGAAGCCGCGGTTCTGGCGCACCGCATCTTCGCGGCCGCGGCGGATCAGGTGGATCTGGAAGATCATGCCGAGGAACTTGTCGCCTTCCTGCACGACGGGCAGCGAGGTGAAGCCGTGGCGGCGGAACAGCCCGGCGACATCGGTCAGCGGCGTGTCGGGATGGACGGTGACAAGATCGCGCGACATGATCTCGGCCGCCGTCAGCGGGCCGGTGCGGTGGCTGGCCGCCTGCATCTCGGCCGCGCCGATCAGCCGGGCCAGATCCTCGACGCCCAGATTGAGGCTTTGGCGGTAGCGTTGCAGCAGGCCGGACAGTTCGTCTTCACTGAGACCGATCCGCTCGGCGGGGGGCGCATCGGTCGTGCCCAGATCATGGGGCTCGGTGAACTGCCGGAACGGATAATGCCGCCCGGTCGCGCGGGCATACAGGATCGCCAGCAGGACAAGAACCACGCTTCCCAGCGCGACCGGCGCGACGGCGAACCAGAAGCCCAGCTTGTGCACCGCGTCGGGGCCAAGAGCGGCGGTCATGGCGACCGCGCCCGCCGGGGGGTGGACGGCGCGGGCCAGGCTCAGGACGGTGATGGCCAGCCCCACCGCCAGCGCGACGCGCAGGGTGGGGTCGGGAACGGTCAGGCAGACCGCCACGCCGACCAGAGCTGCCAGGGTGTTGCCGGTGATCGCGGGCCAGGGCTGGGCCAGCGGGCTGTTCGGCACGGCGAAGAGCAGGACGGAAGAGGCACCGAAGGGGGCTATGAGGTAAAGGCCGGTCGCCAGATCGACCGTGGGGGCAAGGACAAGAAGCCCGACCAGGCCCAGGGCGAGCGCCGCGCCAAAGCCTGCGCGCAGCGCCTCGGCCGCGGGGACGCCCGCGCTGGCCGGACCGAAAGCGCGGAGAAGCCAGAGCGCGCGGGGGGAGTTGGACATGGGCGGGGCCTTCCTGGCGGGGCGAGACAGGTCCCGCAAGGTTTTCTCATTCTGCCCGATCTTTGAGCATAATTCCGGGGGCGGGGCCAAGGGGGGATGGTGGCCAGGTGGCAGGCCTGCGTTGAACGCGGGACGCTATCGGGCTATGGTACTCTGACAGACTACCGATAGGGGCCAAGGATGGGCGTTCGCAAGCAAAGCGTCAGCTTCACCGAAGCCGCCTTTGCCTTTGCGCGGGAATTGGTGGAACGCGGGGAATATCCGAATATCAGTGCTGCCGTCTCGGGCGAGATGGCCCGCGCGCGTCTGGCGCGGGAACGGGAGCAGGTGCTGTTCGAGACAGAGGTCCAGCGTCGGCTGGCCCTTCCGCTTGAGGCATGGGAGCCTGCCGATGGCGCGGGATCGGTCACATCCGAGGCGCGGGCTTACCTTGCCCGACGGGCCGAGGCGGGCAAAAGCTGATCGCACATGCGGATCGTCCGGCATCCGCTGGTGTCCCGCGACCTGATCGCGCTGGCGGATCATATCATCGAGACCACCGGGGGAGACTTTGCGGCGGCCGGGCGCAGGCTGGACGAGGTTGATGCGCTGATCGCCGCAATTGCCGAAAGCCCACTGTCGGGCATGCGGCTTTCCGGTGCCCTGGACGGCTGGCTGGTCCGGCATGGCGGGCGCAGGCATAGGCTGACCGTGGTCTTCCGGGCCGATGTTCAGCAGGATCTGCTGCATATAGCACTTGTCGCCTTTGGGGGGCAGGACTGGATGGCCACGGGACAAAGCCGCAAATCGCCCACGGGCTAAGCCGCCGGTCAAGGCGCTACGCAAAGAAAAACCCGCCGGCCCTTTCGGAGCGGCGGGTTTCTGTCAGGCTTGCGCCCGGTCTGGTCAGTCGCGGCTTTCCACCGTGTCGACCAGGCCCGTGTCGAAATCGGGCTCGGCCATATCGACCGGGGCTGCCAGAGCCGCGGCTTCCTCGGCCTCGGAGCGGCGGGCCTCGATCACCGTCTGGTCGCGCTCGGTCGCGATCCGCTTGACGCGGCTCGTGGCCCCACCCGTCCCGGCCGGGATCAGCCGGCCGACGATGACGTTTTCCTTCAGCCCCACCAGCTTGTCGCGCTTGCCCTGGACCGAAGCCTCGGTCAGGACGCGGGTGGTTTCCTGGAAGGACGCCGCCGAGATGAAGCTGCGGGTCTGCAGCGAGGCCTTGGTGATGCCGAGAAGAACCGGCTCGGCCTTGGCTTCGCGCAGGCCGCGGTTGCGGGCCTTGAGGTTTTCATCCTCAAGCTCCTGCTTGTCGACCTGCTCGCCCTTCAGAAGCGTGGTATCGCCCGAATCCAGCACTTCGAGTTTCTGCAGCATCTGCCGCACGATCACCTCGATATGCTTGTCGTTGATCTTCACGCCCTGCAGGCGATAGACGTCCTGCACCTCGTCGATCATGTAGTTCGCCAGCGCCTCGACACCCATGATGCGCAGGATGTCATGCGGCGCGGGGTTGCCGTCCATGATGTAATCGCCCTTCTGCACGAAGTCGCCTTCCTGCACCGGAATATGTTTCCCTTTCGGGATCATGTATTCCATGGGCTGCAGCGTCTCATCCACGGGTTCAACCGTGATGCGGCGCTTGTTCTTGTAGTCCTTGCCGAAGCGGACATAGCCATCCGCTTCCGCGATGATCGCGTGATCCTTGGGACGACGGGCTTCGAACAGTTCCGCCACGCGGGGAAGACCCCCGGTGATGTCCTTGGTCTTGGCGCCTTCGCGCGGGATGCGCGCCACCACGTCGCCCGGACGCAGGTCCTGGCCGTCTTCGACCGAGAGAACCGCATCCACCGACATCGGATAGGTGATCGGGTTGCCATTCTCGCCACGCACCGGATCGCCGGTGGTCGGATCGACCACCAGGATTTCCGGCTTGAGGTCATTGCCGCGCGGGGCCGCGCGCCAGTCGGAGACGATCTTCTGCGTCATGCCGGTGGCGTCGTCGGTGTCCTCGCGGACCGAGATGCCCGAGATCAGGTCCTTGAACCGCGCCACGCCGGCCTTTTCGGCGACGATCAGCAGGTTGAAGGGGTCCCATTCGAACAGCTTGGTGCCACGCTTGACCGCCTGGCCATCGGTGACATGCAGCTTGGCGCCGTAGGTGAGCTTGTGGACCGCCCGCTCGCCGCCATTCTCGTCGATGATCGCGACCTGCATGTTCCGGCCGATGACGATCTGCTCGCCCGCGGTGTTGGACAGGAGGTTGGCGTTGCGGAACTCGATCTTGCCTTCCTGGCTGGCTTCCAGGAACGACTGCTGGCCACCCTGGGCCACGCCGCCGATGTGGAAGGTCCGCATGGTCAGCTGCGTGCCGGGTTCGCCAATCGACTGGGCGGCGATGATGCCGACCGCTTCGCCGATGTTGACCTGGGTGCCGCGGGCAAGGTCGCGCCCGTAGCAGGCGGCGCAGACGCCTTCGTCCGCTTCGCAGGTCAGCGGGCTGCGGATGCGGAGCGACTGCACATTGGCCGCCTGGATCAGGTCGGCCCTGCGTTCGTCGATCAGCTCGCCGCGTTCCACGATCACGTTGTCGGTGCCGGGTTCCAGCACGTCCTCGGCCGCGACACGGCCCAGCACGCGTTCCGACAGCGGCGCGGTTTCCTGGCCTTCCTTCACGGCGGCCGAAGCGGTGATCGCATTCTCGGTGCCGCAATCGGGCACGCGAATGATGCAATCCTGCGCCACGTCCACCAGACGGCGGGTCAGGTAGCCCGAGTTCGCGGTCTTCAACGCGGTGTCCGACAGACCCTTCCGGGCGCCGTGGGTCGAGTTGAAGTATTCAAGAACGGTCAGACCTTCCTTGAAGTTCGAGATGATCGGCGTCTCGATGATCTCGCCCGAGGGCTTGGCCATCAGGCCGCGCATCCCGCCGAGCTGCTTCATCTGCGTCACCGAACCCCGGGCACCGGAGTGGGCCATCATATAGACCGAGTTCGGTTCCTTTTCGGCGCCGCTCTCTTCGAACTTGGCGGCCGAGATGGTCGACATCATCGACTCGGTCACCTTGTCGTTGCACTTCGACCAGGCGTCCACGACCTTGTTGTACTTTTCGCCCTGGGTGATCAGGCCGTCGAGATACTGCTGTTCAAAGTCGGCGACCTGCGCCTTGGTGGCGTTGACGATCTCCCACTTGTTGTCGGCGATCACCATGTCGTCCTTGCCGAAGGAAATCCCGGCACGGAAGGCTTCGCGGAAGCCAAGACCCATGATCTGGTCACAGAAGATCACCGACTCTTTCTGGCCGCAGTAGCGGTAGACGGTGTCGATGACGGTCTGCACGTCCTTCTTGCGGAGCAGGCGGTTGACCAGCTCGAAGGGCGCCTTGGCGTTCAGCGGCAGGAGATTGCCCAGGCGCAGACGGCCGGGGGTGGTCTCGTAGCGCTTCCAGACGATGTTGCCCTCTTCGTCGACCTGGCGCAGACGCGCCTTGATCTTGGCGTGCAGGTGCACGACGCCGGCGGCCAGGGCCTGCTCGACCTCGTCGATATCGGCGAAAGCCATGCCTTCGCCGGCCATGCCCTTGCGTTCCATGGTGACGTAGTAGAGGCCCAGAACCATGTCCTGCGACGGCACGATGATCGGCGCGCCGTTGGCGGGCGACAGCACGTTGTTCGTGGACATCATCAGGACGCGGGCTTCAAGCTGCGCTTCCAGCGAGAGCGGAACGTGCACGGCCATCTGGTCGCCGTCGAAGTCGGCGTTGAAGGCCGAGCAGACCAGCGGGTGAAGCTGGATCGCCTTGCCTTCGATCAGGATCGGTTCAAACGCCTGGATGCCCAGACGGTGCAGCGTCGGCGCGCGGTTCAGCAGCACGGGATGTTCGCGGATGACTTCATCCAGGATATCCCAGACCTCGGGGCGCTCTTTCTCGACCAGCTTCTTCGCCTGCTTGACGGTCGAGGACAGACCCTTCGCCTCAAGCCGCGAGTAGATGAAGGGCTTGAACAGTTCGAGCGCCATCTTCTTGGGCAGGCCGCACTGGTGCAGCTTGAGTTCAGGCCCCGTGACGATGACCGAACGGCCCGAGAAGTCGACGCGCTTGCCGAGAAGGTTCTGGCGGAACCGGCCCTGCTTGCCCTTGAGCATGTCGGACAGCGATTTCAGCGGGCGCTTGTTGGTGCCGGTGATGACGCGGCCGCGACGGCCGTTGTCGAACAGCGCATCGACCGCTTCCTGCAGCATCCGCTTTTCGTTGCGCACGATGATATCGGGCGCGCGAAGCTCGATCAGGCGCTTCAGGCGGTTGTTGCGGTTGATGACCCGGCGGTAGAGGTCGTTCAGGTCGGAGGTGGCGAAACGGCCGCCATCCAGCGGGACCAGCGGGCGCAGTTCCGGCGGGATGACCGGAAGGACGGTCAGCACCATCCATTCCGGGCGGTTGCCGGATTCCAGGAACGACTCGACGATCTTCAGCCGCTTGATGATCTTCTTCGGCTTCAGTTCGCCCGTCGCTTCCTTGAGCTCTTCGCGCAGCGTGTCGGCCAGCGTGCCCAGGTCGATCGCGGCCAGCATTTCGCGGATCGCTTCGGCGCCGATATTGGCGGTGAAGGCGTCGGCGCCATACTGGTCCTGCGCGTCGAGATATTCCTCTTCGGTCATCAACTGGCCATAGGAGAGGTCGGTCAGACCCGGCTCGATGACGACGTAGTTTTCGAAGTAGAGGATGCGTTCCAGATCACGCAGCGTCATGTCCAGCATCAGGCCGATCCGCGAGGGGAGCGACTTGAGGAACCAGATATGCGCGACCGGGGCGGCCAGCTCGATATGGCCCATGCGTTCGCGGCGCACCTTTTGCAGCGTGACTTCCACGCCGCATTTCTCGCAGACGACGCCGCGATATTTCATGCGCTTGTATTTGCCGCAGAGGCATTCGTAATCCTTGATCGGCCCGAAGATACGGGCGCAGAACAGGCCGTCACGCTCGGGCTTGAAGGTCCGGTAGTTGATGGTTTCCGGCTTCTTGATCTCGCCATAGGACCACGACAGGATCCGCTCGGGCGAAGCCAAGCTGATCTTGATTTCATCGAAGGTCTTGACGGGGGCAACCGGATTGAACGGGTTGTTGGTCAGTTCCTGGTTCATTTTGCTTCCTTGGATCAGGAGGTTGCGGTCAGAGGGGGGCGGCTTTCACCGCCCCTGAGGGGTTGCCCCCTCACTCCTCCTCCGCATCCAGGAGTTCCATGTTCAGGCCGAGGCCGCGGACTTCCTTGACGAGCACGTTGAAGCTCTCAGGCACGCCCGCCTCGAAATTGTCCTCGCCCTTGACGATCGACTCGTAGACCTTGGTCCGGCCAGCCACGTCGTCCGACTTCACGGTCAGCATTTCCTGCAGGGTATAGGCGGCACCATAGGCTTCCAGAGCCCAGACCTCCATTTCCCCCAGACGCTGGCCACCGAACTGCGCCTTGCCGCCCAGCGGTTGCTGGGTGACGAGCGAGTACGGGCCCGTCGAACGCGCGTGCAGCTTGTCGTCGACCAGGTGGTGCAGCTTGAGCATGTATTTCACGCCCACCGTCACCTTACGCTGGAACTTCTCGCCCGAGCGGCCGTCGAACACTTCGGACTGGCCCGAGGTGTCGAAACCGGCGCGCTTGAGCGCGTCGTTCACGTCGGATTCCTTGGCGCCGTCGAAGACCGGGGTCGCGATCGGAACGCCCTTGGTCACCAGGCTGGCCTTTTCGACCAGATCCTCGGGGCCCATTTCGCCGAAAGCTTCCTCATAGGTGTCATCGCCATAGGCGAAGCGCATGGCTTCCTTGACCGGGGTCAGGTCGCCCGAGCGGCGGAAGTCCTGCAGGGCGTCGTCGATCTTGATCCCCAGGCCACGCGCGGCCCAGCCCATATGGGTTTCCAGAATCTGACCGACGTTCATCCGCGAGGGCACGCCCAGCGGGTTCAGCACCAGATCGACGGGCGTGCCATCCGCAAGGAAGGGCATGTCCTCGACCGGCACCACCTTGGAGATGACGCCCTTGTTGCCGTGACGGCCGGCCATCTTGTCGCCCGGTTGCAGCTTGCGCTTCACCGCGACGAAGACCTTGACCATCTTCATCACGCCCGGAGGCAGGTCGTCGCCGCGACGGACCTTTTCGACCTTGTCGTCGAAACGGTGGTCCAGCGCGCGCTTCTGCGCCTCATACTGCTCGTGGAGCGACTCGATCTCCTTGGCCTGATCTTCCTCGGCCACGGCAAGCTGCCACCACTGGCCGCGCGACAGCGTGCCCAGCAGGTCGTCGTCGATCTTCGAGCCGGACTTGATGCCCTTCGGGCCCTTGACCGCCTCGCGCCCCATCAGCAGCGCCTTGAGACGCGCATAGATGTTGCGTTCCAGGATCGCCAGCTCGTCGTCGCGGTCGCGCGCCAGGCGTTCGACTTCCTCGCGCTCGATCTGCAGGGCGCGTTCGTCCTTGTCGACGCCGTGACGGTTGAAGACCCGCACTTCGACGATCGTGCCGAAGGCGCCCGGGGGCAGCCGCAGCGAGGTGTCGCGGACGTCCGAGGCCTTTTCGCCGAAGATGGCGCGGAGGAGTTTCTCTTCCGGCGTCATCGGGCTTTCGCCCTTGGGGGTGATCTTGCCGACCAGGATGTCGCCCGGGTTCACCTCGGCGCCGATATAGACGATGCCAGCCTCGTCGAGGTTGCGCAGCGCTTCTTCACCGACGTTCGGGATGTCGCGGGTGATTTCTTCCGGGCCCAGCTTGGTGTCACGGGCGGCGACTTCATATTCCTCGATATGGATTGAGGTGAAGACGTCATCCTTGAGGATGCGCTCGGAGATCAGGATCGAGTCTTCGTAGTTGTAGCCGTTCCAGGGCATGAAGGCGACGACCACGTTGCGGCCAAGCGCCAGTTCGCCCTGATCGGTGCAGGGGCCGTCGGCCACAACCTCGCCGCGCGCGACGCGGTCGCCCACCTTCACCAGCGGACGCTGGTTGATGCAGGACGACTGGTTCGAACGCTTGAACTTGCGCAGACGGTAGATGTCGACGCCCGGCTCGCCCGGTTCCAGCAGCTCGGTCGCGCGCACGACGATACGGGTCGCATCGACCTGGTCGATGACGCCCGAGCGGCGGGCCATGATCGCAGCGCCCGAGTCGCGGGCCACGACGGCCTCGATCCCGGTGCCGACGAAGGGCGCGTCGGATTGCAGCAGAGGCACGGCCTGACGCTGCATGTTCGACCCCATGAGGGCGCGGTTGGCGTCGTCATTTTCCAGGAACGGGATCAGCGAGGCCGCGACCGAGACAAGCTGCTTGGGCGAGACGTCGATCAGGTCGATCGCGTCCGGCGGGTTCAGCATGAATTCCCCGGCCTTGCGGCTGGAAATCAGGTCGTCGGTGAACTTGCCCGCGGCATCCTGCGCCGCGTTGGCCTGGGCCACGGTGTGACGCATTTCCTCGGTCGCGGACATGTAGACGACCTCGTCGGTCACCTTGTTGTCGACGACCTTGCGATACGGGGTCTCGATGAAGCCATACTTGTTCACGCGGGCGAATGTCGCCAGCGAGTTGATCAGGCCGATGTTCTGGCCTTCCGGCGTTTCGATCGGGCACATCCGGCCATAATGCGTCGGGTGAACGTCGCGCACTTCGAAGCCCGCGCGTTCCCGGGTCAGACCGCCCGGCCCAAGGGCCGAGAGACGGCGCTTGTGGGTGACTTCCGACAGCGGGTTCGTCTGGTCCATGAACTGCGACAGCTGCGAGGAGCCGAAGAATTCACGCACCGCAGCCGCGGCCGGTTTCGCGTTGATCAGGTCTTGCGGCATGATCGTGTCGATTTCGACCGAGGACATGCGCTCCTTGATCGCGCGTTCCATGCGCAGCAGGCCGACGCGATACTGGTTTTCCATCAGCTCGCCGACCGAACGCACCCGGCGGTTGCCGAGGTGGTCGATATCGTCGATCTCGCCCTTGCCGTCGCGCAGTTCGACCAGCGCCTTGATGCAGGAGACGATGTCGTCACGATCCAGCGTGCGCTGGGTGTCGGGCTTGTCGAGGTCGAGACGCATGTTCATCTTGACGCGACCCACGGCCGAGAGGTCGTAGCGGTCACGATCGAAGAACAGCGTGTCGAACAGGGTCGAGGCGGCTTCGACGGTCGGCGGTTCACCGGGGCGCATCACGCGATAGATATCCATCAGCGCGGTGTCGCGGTTCCAGTTCTTGTCCACCGCCATGGTGTTGCGCATGTAGGGGCCGACATTGACATTGTCGATGTCGAGAACCGGGATCTCGGTGATGCCCTGGTCGAGCAGGACCTTGAGCGAGCCGCCCTTGACGTCGCCGTCACGGTCCAGTTCCCAGGTCAGCTCTTCGCCGGCTTCGGCCCAGATCTCGCCATTCTCTTCGTTCACCAGGTCGCGGGCGACATAGCGGCCGAGGATGTGGTCGAAGGGAACCAGAAGCTCGGTGACCGAAGCTTCGTCCATCCACTTCTTGACCATGCGGGGCGTGGCCTTCTCGCCGGCCTTGAGGATGACTTCGCCGGTGGCGGCATCGACAAGGTCATAGGTCGGGCGGGTGCCGCGAACGCGGTCGGGGAAGAAGCGGGTGATCCAGCCCTTGTTCTTCACATGCTTGAAGGTGACGGTGTCGTAATAGGCCGCCATGATGGCGTCCTGGTCCATGCCCAGGGCATAGAGCAGCGTCGTCACCGGCAGCTTGCGGCGACGGTCGATGCGGGCGAAGACCACGTCCTTGGCATCGAATTCGAAGTCCAGCCACGAGCCGCGATACGGGATGATGCGGCAGGCGAACAGAAGCTTGCCCGAGGAATGGGTCTTGCCCTTGTCATGGTCGAAGAACACGCCGGGCGAGCGGTGCATCTGGGACACGATCACCCGTTCGGTGCCGTTCACGATGAACGTCCCGTTCGGCGTCATCAGGGGCATGTCGCCCATGTAGACGTCCTGTTCCTTGATGTCCTTGACGCTGCGGGCGCCGGTGGTTTCATCGACATCGAACACGATCAGACGCAGCGTCACCTTCAGCGGTGCCGCATAGGTCAGGTCGCGCTGCATGCATTCGTCGACGTCGTATTTGGGCTTTTCCAGCTCGTACCGGACGAATTCCAGCACAGAGGTTTCATTGAAATCCTTGATCGGGAAGACCGACTGGAAGGTGCCCTGGATGCCTTCGCCATCCAGCGGCTTGTCGCTGTCGCCCGAGCGCAGGAAGAGGTCATAGGACGACTTCTGAACCTCGATGAGGTTCGGCATCTCGAGAACTTCGCGGATTTTGCCGTAATAGCGGCGGATACGTTTCTGGCCAACGTAGGTTTGCTGCGCCATGCTCGTCATCACCTTTCATTTTCGCCGGCTCCAGGGTCCTGTCGGGGCACAGGGCCTTGCGCCGATTGCGATTGGGGGCTTTCCGGTCCCATACCTGCCGCCTGTCCCGTCAGACGGCTCCCGAACCGGTCATCGCACCCGGAAAGACGCTTGTGCAAAAGCCCCTTTCAAGACGCGATGAACTGGAGGCAGATCGCTCTGCCCCCAGCCCTTAATCAAAGCTGCGGAATGCTCCGCACCCGCGATTACTTCAGCTCGACCTTGGCGCCAGCCTCTTCGAGCTTCTTCTTCATCGCCTCGGCATCTGCCTTGCCGACGGCTTCCTTCACCTTGCCGCCAGCTTCGACGAGGTTCTTCGCCTCGACGAGGCCCAGGCCGGTGATGGCGCGGACTTCCTTGATGACGTTGATCTTGTTCGGGCCGGCTTCGGTCAGCACGACGTCGAACTCGGTCTTTTCTTCCTCGGCAGCGGCAGCAGCGCCAGCAGCCGGACCAGCAACCATCACAGCGCCGCCAGCGGCGGGCTCGATGCCATACTTGTCCTTGAGGATGGTCTTCAGTTCCTGGGCCTGGAGAAGGGTCAGACCGACGATCTCTTCGGCGAGTTTGTTCAGATCAGCCATTTTGCTCATTCCGTTTGTTCAGATGGGGTTCCAACGTCGCGAGGTCAATCCCGGTAAGGATCTGGCCCGCGAAGGGCAGGATCAGGCGGCTGCCTTTTCCTCGATGGTCTTCAGAATGCCCGCGATGTTTGCAGCAGGCGCGCCAATCGCACCGGCGATGTTCGAGGCCGGAGCACCCAGGCACGACACGATCTGAGCGATAAGCTCTTCGCGCGACGGCATGGAGGCCACGGCTTTGACACCAGCCTGGTCCAGAACGGTTTCGCCCATGGCGCCGCCCAGGATCACGAACTTGTCGTTCCCCTTGGCATAGGCCTCGGTGACCTTGGCCGCAGCCACGGGGTCTTCCGAGAAGGCAAAAACCGTCATGCCCGTGAGGAGGTCACCCATCTTTGCAGCGGGATTCCCTTCAAGGGCGATCTTGGCGAGCTTGTTCTTGGCAACACGGACGGACCCGCCAACTTCGCGCATTTTCGCGCGCAGGTCCTGCATCTGAGAAACCGTCATGCCTTCGTAGTGGGCAACCACAACGACGCCAGAGCTTTCGAAGATCTGGCCGAGTTCCTCGACCACTTTCTCTTTCTGGGCTCTATCCACAGTTTCACTCCAAGGTTGGGGGTTTCCCCCCGGCTCATGTCAGCGCCCCCTTGCGGAGACGCGTTCGGGTCCGAAGGTTCCCGAGGCCAAGATCACCCGAGGGTGAATTCGTCTCGATCCCCATCTCAGGCAGGAGATTAAGGCACTTGCGCGCCACCCGCCGTCTCGGACAGGACGGGGCCGGTGGTCTGGCCCCGCCATCCCTTCCCCGAAGGGTCGGGAATTCTTTTGCGGCTTACGCCGAAGCCGTGGTCGCGAGGTCCAGCGACACGCCCGGACCCATGGTCGAGGAGAGCGAGACCTTCTTGACATAGGTGCCCTTGGCCCCGGCCGGCTTGGCGCGGGTCACGGCCTCGACGAAGGCGCGGACGTTCTGGGCCAGCGCTTCGGTCGAGAACGACACCTTGCCGATGCCGCCATGGATGACGCCGGCCTTTTCGACCTTGAACTGGACTTCGCCGCCCTTGGCCGCCTTGACGGCATTGCCGACATCCATCGTCACCGTGCCGACCTTGGGGTTCGGCATCAGGTTGCGCGGACCCAGGATCTTGCCCAGACGGCCGACCAGCGGCATCATGTCCGGGGTGGCGATGCAGCGATCGAAATCGATCTTGCCGCCCTGGATGGCTTCCATCAGGTCTTCGGCGCCAACGATATCGGCACCCGCCGCCTTGGCCTCGTCGGCCTTGGGACCACGGGCGAACACCGCCACGCGGACGGTCTTGCCGGTGCCGTTCGGCAGCTGCACCACGCCGCGGACCATCTGGTCGGCATGGCGGGGGTCAACGCCCAGGTTCATGGCGATTTCCAGCGTCTCGTCGAACTTGGCCGAGGCCGCGTCCTTGATCAGCTTCACGGCATCCTCGACCGACAGGTTCGACTTGCCTTCGAAGGCGGCCTGCGCCTTCTTCACGCGCTTTGCAATCTTGGCCATCTGGATCAGCCCTTCACATCGATGCCGCAGGACTTGGCCGAGCCAAGGATGATGTTCATCGCCGCTTCGATCGAATTGGCGTTGAGGTCCTTCATCTTCGTCTCGGCGATCTTGCGGACCTGGGCCGCGGTGATCGTGCCGGCGACTTCGCGGCCCGGCTTGGTCGAGCCCTTGGCGCGGTTGCGCTTGCCCACGGCCGGAAGACCGGCGGCCTGCTTGACCAGATACGAGGCCGGCGGAGTCTTCAGCTCAAGGCTGAACGACTTGTCCTGGTAATAGGTGATGATCACCGGGGTCGGCGTGCCGGGCGGCAGGTCGGCGGACTTCGCGTTGAATTCCTTCACGAAGGCCATGATGTTCAGGCCGCGCTGACCCAGCGCCGGACCGACCGGCGGCGAGGGGTTCGCCTGGCCCGCCTTCACTTGCAGCTTGAGGCTGCCCATAATCTTCTTGGCCATCTGGCCCTCTCCTCATGTCACAGTGCCGCAAAGGCACGGTTTAGCGGTGCGGTCCGTCACGCCCCCGGTCGGGAAACGCGCTCGCCTTCCGCGCTTCGCCTCAGATGCCTTTCGACACCTGGGTGAATTCCAGTTCGACGGGCGTCGCGCGCCCGAAGATCGAGACCGAGACTTTCAGGCGGCTCGCGCCCTCGTCCACTTCCTCGACCATGCCGTCGAAGCCCTCGAAGGGCCCGTCGGTGACCTTCACCTTCTCGCCGATATCGAAGCGGATCAGGTTGCGCGGCTGAGCCTCGCCCTCTTCCACGCGGTTGAGGATCGCGTTCACTTCGGCGTCGCGCATCGGCATCGGCTTGCCCTGGGGGCCAAGGAAGCCGGTAACGCGGTTGATCGACGAGATCAGGTGATAGCCGCGGTTCGTCATCTCCATGTTCACCAGCACATAGCCGGGCATGAAGCGGCGTTCCGAGGTCACCTTCTTGCCGCGCCGCACCTCGATCACTTCCTCGGTGGGCACCAGCACTTCGCCGATTTCTTCCTGCAGGCCCGCGTCTTCCACGGCCTGCTTGATCTGTTCGGCGATCTTCTTCTCGAAATTCGAGAGGACGCTCACCGAATACCAGCGCTTTGCCATTTTGCGTGCCTTACCTTCTTCTTCACCGGGCCTTGCTGGCCCGCTTTCGTCATCCCGGGAACAAAAAACAGCGCGCACCCCGAATCGATGCGCGCCGGTTTCCCATTGGTTCGGAGCGCGGATTACCCGCTTGTCCTGCCGCGATCAAGAGGAAACCCGTCGCGACCGGGGTTTTGCCGGTATCAGGCGCCGATCACGGCGGCCAGGCCGGTGCGGATGGCCAGGTCGACCAGCGAGAAGAAAGTCGCCGTCAGCGCCGCCAGGATAAAGACCATGACGGTGGTCAGCATGACCTCGCGGCGCGAGGGCCAGTGGATCTTGGCCACTTCGGCGCGGACCTGCTGGAGGAACTGGAGCGGATTGGTGCGGGCCATCGGGTCGGTCTTTCCGGGCAATAGGGTCGGGGCCGAGATACGGCGGAACGGCGCGGAATTCAAGCCGCAGGGCCATGGCCCGGTGTCCCACGCAGGGACAGAGAGGGGACGCAAGGAATTCCAATGGGTTGGCACTGCCAAATTAACGTATTGGCAAGAAATGACGCTGCAAGATCCGGGGCAAATCCCGACCGGCGGTTTTATTTTTCCGGAAAGGACCATGGCAGGGGCAGCAGGGCTCGAACCCGCGACCTACGGTTTTGGAGACCGTCGCTCTACCAGCTGAGCTATACCCCTGTGGTCGGGCGTGGGGTAAGGCAGGCGCGCGGGAAGGTCAAGGGATTCTCGCGCGATTGCTGCGGGCCTTTTTCCGGCCGGCCGGGCCGCAGGCGCGATCCGCTTCAGCGCGGCAGCAGGATCGCGGTGATGTCGCGTCCGATCGACAGGCCATCCCCGCCATGCAGCGCCGCCGACAGGGCCTGAACCTGGGCGGGGGTCAGATTGTCCAGATCGGCGTTGGGCGCATAGCGCTGCACATCGGCGCGGTCGGCGGGCGAAAGCCCCGGCGCGGGCGCGACGCAGGCGGCCAGAAGAAGCGGTGCGGCAAGGACAAGGATGCGGATGCGGGTCATGCGGCCATTCTGCGGCGCGGGCGTCGGGGGCGCAAGCGGGCGGCCCCAAATGTTTTGCGCCCGCCCTCCGGGAGCGGAAGGGGCGGGCGCGGGAAAAGCCTGGTCAAGGCGACGGGCTTACTGGGCGTTCAGGGTCGAGTAGATCGCGGCACCCTTGCCCGAGTCATCGCTCGACAGGATCGAGGCGATCTGAAGCGCCTGCTTGGTCGTCAGGTTCGACAGATCGGCATTCGGGACATATTGCCGGGCTTCGAAACGCTGCGCCGGGGTCAGTTCGTTCGGCGCATAGGCGAAGGCGGCCGGGGCGACGGCGGTCAGGGCGACAGCGATGAGAGCGAGCTTTTTCATGGTCTTGGTCCTTTTGATCTTGGCCGTTGCGGCCTTGTGGCGGAGCGTTTCCGCGTCCGGTGAAGCCAAAATGGGGCGGCGGCAGGCCCTTGTGAAATCACGGCTTTCTCGCGCCCGATCACGCGGATTTGCCGGGCTTGTGAGCTGCGATACCCCCCTGACGGGGAAGTTTTGGCCGGTTTCAGGGAATTGCGGGCCGCGCTTTGTCACAGGCCTGTGACAATGGGCGATCAAGGCGCAGAAACCCGGTGCGCGCCAGGCCTCTGTGCATTTATGCACCTTGACGAATTCCCACGCGAAATGAGCGGTTTGCGACAATCCCGGCCCGAAATCGACAGGCCGCAGCGCCGGTTCGCGGCACCGCGGCCCGGGTTCTGTGCGCGGGCTCAGCGCTGGCGGGCGGCCACTGCCTCAAGCGCGGCCAGGTCAGCGCCGCAGATTTCGGCCTCGGCCCGGCGGATCGTCTCGATCGGCCAGTCCCACCAGCGGATCTGCAAAAGCCGGGCGATGACCGTTTCGGGGAAACGGCGGCGCAGCGGACGGGCGGGATTGCCTGCGGCGACCGTATAGGGCGGCAGCGTGCCGCCGATCACCGCGCCCGCGCCGATGATGCAGCCGGTGCCGATCCGCGCGCCGGGCAGGACACGCACGCCCTGCCCCAGCCAGACATCGTGACCGATCACCGTGTCCGGCCCCGGCGGCGGAAGCGAGGGCGCGGTGGCCGGGTCACCTCCGAAGGCGAGGAAGGGAAAGCTGGAAAAGCCGTCATGGCGGTGATTGGCCGAGGCGGTGATGAACTGGACGCCGTCGGCGATCTGGCAGAAGCGGCCGATCACCAGCCGCTCGGGCGAGAAGTCATAAAGATAGGGGGCCAGATGCGCGGCCCAGTCGGCGGGCGGCAGATGGGCGCTCGCATAGGTATAGTCGCCGACCTCGATCCGCGGGTGCGACAGCGCGGGTTTGAGGAAGACCGTGCCCAGATGGGGCAGGCCGTCGCGGGTGAGGATCGGGTGCAGCGTATCGGGGCCGGGAAAGGCCGGGGACTGTGGTGCGGGCATGGGATGACCTTTGCGAAGGGGTTTTCAGGATGTCACTTCGCGGTCTGATCCATCTCGCCCTCCCTCGCTGCCCGGGCAGGATAGGCCGGTTCGGGCAAAAGGAAAAGGCCGCCCCTTGCGGGACGGCCTCTCTTGGCTTGCGGGTCGGGATGATCCCGGACGGCAGATCAGGCGATGATCTTGGAGACGACGCCTGCGCCGCCCCCGTCCGCGGTTTCCGCGGACGGTGCCGTTTCGAAGATCAGGCGATGATCTTCGAAACGACCCCTGCTCCAACCGTGCGGCCGCCTTCACGGATGGCGAAGCGCAGCTTCTCTTCCATCGCGATCGGGGCGATCAGCTCGACCTCGAACTTCAGGTTGTCGCCCGGCATCACCATCTCGGTGCCTT
>Ga0209369_1000762_pt1 | contig 25791 bp, 35 predicted proteins | sample EBPBio142010_DNA_FD_185865 | JGI IMG/M metagenome (GOLD analysis project Ga0209369, IMG submission 185865) | Wastewater treatment Type I Accumulibacter community from EBPR Bioreactor in Madison, WI, USA - Reactor 1_10/4/2010_ DNA (SPAdes)... | ecosystem: Engineered > Bioreactor > EBPR >... | reverse complement strand
GCCGCCAACCTTCTGCACGCGCGGCAGCACCCGGCTGCCGTTGAGCACCGACAGGCCGTTCGTTCTCGGGTGGTACATGCGCGTCATCGGAATGAAGTCGCCCTTCGGCGCCGGCAGCCAGTTGGCGCGGGCGGCGGGGTCCTGCGGCTCGGCCTGCTGCAGGTACAGCGTCAGCGAGCCGTCGGCGCCCCAGGCCAGGCCGCGCGTGCGGTCGCCGATGGCAAAGCGGTCGATGGCGTTGGGCACCAGCATGAAGCTTCCGCGGTCGTACATCGTCAGCGACCAGAAGCCGTCCACCGGCGGCAGCTGGCCCGGTGCGAAGTGCAGCGTGTACGCGTGCGCGCCGCTCAGCGGCTGGTCCTGCGCGTCGGTGTAGGCCATCGGGTAGACGGCCTCGGCGCTTTCCAGCGCGCCGATGTACTTCAGCGCCACCGCGGCGCGGCGCAGGTGGTCGCCGCCGAAGCCGCCGTCCAGCGGCTGCGGCATGCTCCAGCCGTTGACGCGCGTGTCGCCCAGGCCGCCGGCCTGCAGCCGCGCCATGCCGCGCTCCAGCGCCGCCTGCAGCAGGCCCTGCTGCGCGGCCGAGGGCTCGTCGGGGCAATCGGGGCCGATGCCCACCGATGCATAACGCGCCAGCAGCGGCCGGTCTTCCAGCGGCGGCGGGTTCTCGCGCAGCGCGCGGTTCACCTGCGCCACGAAGCCGGCCACCGTCAGCGGCGCCTGTGCATCGCAGCGCGCGTCGAAGCGCAGCGGCGCGCTGTCGCGGCCGGCCTGCCAGTCTTCCCACCGGCGCAGCCGGAAGCGGTCCTGCAGCGCATGCACCACCGGCAGCTCGTGCGGCCCGTCCACCAGGATGCGGCCGATGATCCAGACCCAGCGCGTGGGCGCGCGCACCACCGCGCCGGGCGCGTCGACGCCCGGCGGCGGCGCGCCCGCACCCGGCCCCAGCACCACGAAGGAACGCGCCGCGTTGCCGGTGCAGCGCGTGCCCAGGTGGGCAAAGGGGTTGGTGTAGAAGTCCAGCAGCCCCAGCACGTAGTAGCGGCCGTCGGTGTCGGGCACGTCGATCACCAGCGGGCCGGCGTCCAGGTCGAGCCAGGCGTTCAGGTACAGCGTGTCGTTGTTCGGCGTCACCACGCGGCTGCCGCCGGCGCCCAGCAGCTGCCGCGCGGCCACCATGCAGTTGGCCCAGCGCAGCGTGCTGTCCGGGCCGTCGCCGGCATGGCCCGCGCCGGGCAGCCGGCGCGGCGAGGTGGCGGCGCGCATGCGCGCCATCTCGTACAGCGGGAAGGCGTAGACGAAGGCCTCCAGCGCCACCGCCTGCAGTCCGTGTTCGCTCATGCATCGCTCCTTTGCAGTGGCGGGATCACCCAGGCGCGCGCATCCTCGCGCGGGTGGTACAGCCGCAGGATCAGGTAGAAGCGCCCGGCCGGCGCCGGCAGCCAATTGGCCCGCGCGTCGGGCGCGTCCGGCGGCGCGCGCTGCACGTGCAGCGTCAGGCCGCCGTCGGCATCGCGGCGCAGGCCGCGCGTGCGGTCGCCGATGGCATGGCGGCGCAGCGGGTTGGCGTACAGGTAGCGGTCGGCGTCGTACAGCGTCACCGACCAGAAGGCCTCGGCCGGCGGCATGGCTTCGGGCGCGAAGCGCAGCGTGTAGCCGTGCCGCCCGTCGAAGGGCTGGCCTTCGGCATCGAAGTGGCCCGACGCGTACAACGCCTCGCCGGTGTGCAGCGCGCCCAGCCCGATGTAGGCGACGATGGCGCGTACCAGGTAGCGGCTGCCATAGCGGCCGTTGTGCCACGACAGCACCCAGGGGCGCGCCTGGCGGTGGCGCGTGGCCTCGGCCACCAGCGCCACGCCGTCGGCGAAGCCCTGCACCAGGCCCTGCCGCGTGGCCTCATCCAGCCCGTCCCACGCCAAGCCCGGCCCGCCCGGCAGGCCGCCCATGCCCAGCCAGGCGCGCAGGCCCTGGTCTTCGACCCGACCCGGCGCATCGGCCAGCGCCGCGCTCAGGTTGGCGTAGAAGCGCGCAGCCACGTCGGCCACCGGTTCGTTGTCGTCCTGCACCGCGGCGATGGGGTCGCGCGCCGGGCCCTGCCATTGCTGCAGCGCCAGCGGCAGCGGCGCCGGGCCGCTGCCGGCCGCCGGCGCAATGGCGATCTGCGCCTGCAGCCGCCGCGCGGCCGGCAGGTCGGCTTCGTCGACCACCAGCACGCGGGCCAGCAGCCACACCAGGTCGGTGGGCGCGCGCAGCACGCGCACGCCCTCGGGCAGCGGGCCGTTGTGCCGCGGGCCGACCAGCAACACCCGCTCGCCGCCCGGCGCGCAGTTGCGCGGGCCCAGGTTCTCGAAGTTCTCGGTGTAGGCGTCGTACAGCGCCAGCACGAAGTAGCGGCCCGGGTGCTCGGCGGCGGGCGGCACCGTCAGCCAGCGCGGGCCGGCCGATAGCTGGATCCAGGCCGTGCTGTACATCAGGTCGTTGGCCGGCGTGACCACGTCGCGGTCCTCGGCCTGCGTGGGGCCGGCCCAGTGCAGCGGCGCGTCCAGCGGCGCCACCGCCGCCTGCCGGCCCGGCGTGGCCACGGTGCCGGTCTGCACGGCACAGGTGCGCATCGATTCCAGCAGCGGGTAGCCGTAGACGAAGGCCGCCAGGCCCGCGGCACGGGCCAGCGCCTGGCGTGGCGAGCCTTCACTCATGCGCGCTCTCCTCGCGGCCGATGACCACCGCGTCCAGCGCCAGCGCGCCCTGCGGCCGCACGACGAAGGGGTTGATGTCGATGCTGTCCAGCGTGTCGCCGGCAGCCACCGCCAGCCGCGACAGCGCCACCAGCGCATCGGCCAGCGCGCCCGTGTCCACCGCGGCGCGGCCACGGTGCGCGTCCAGCAGGCGGCGGCCGCGCAGTGCGTCGATCATTGCCAGCGCATCGGCGCGGCCGAAGGGCGCGATGCGGAAGCTGACGTCGCGGATCACCTCGACCATCACGCCGCCCAGGCCGACCATGACCACCGGGCCCCACACCGGATCGCGCTGCACGCCGAGGATGCATTCCACGCCAGGCTCGCTTTGCATCGGCGCCACCAGCACGCCGCGCACCCGCGCCTGCGGCGCCGCCGCGGCCACGCCGGCCAGGATGGCGGCATGCGCTGCGCGCACCGCAGCGGCATCGCGCAGGTTCAGCTGCACGCCGCCGACATCGCTCTTGTGCAGCACGTCGGGCGACAGCAGCTTCAGCACCACCGGGAAGCCGATGCGCTGCGCAGCGGCCACCGCCGCGTCGGCATCGGCCGCGGCCTGCGCGTCCACCACCGGCAGGCCGGCCTGGCGCAGCAGTGCCAGCGATTGCAGTTCGTCCAGCGCGCCGGGCGCCAGCCGGCGCGGCGGCAGCGGCGCAGGCAGGGCTTCCTCGGCCCACGGCACGGCGGTGGACGACAGCACGGCCAGCGCCCGCACCGCGGCGCTGGGGTCGGTGAAGACCAGGCAGCCCAGCGCTTCCAGCGTCTGCCGGCTTTCGGGCGGGAACATCGCGCACAGCGCCAGCGGCAGCTGCGGATAGTCGGCCCGCAGCCGCTGCGCCCAGTCGATGACATGCGGCCCCACCGTCGGCGAGGTGCCGGCCCCTGCGAAGAAGCCCAGCAGGCTGCCGTAGACGCCGCTGTCGACCATCTGCCGCGCGGCAAACAGCATCAGCTCGGGTTCGGCCACCACCTGGCCGGTGATGTCCACCGGGTTGCGCGGCGCGGCGAAGGGCACGCGCGCGACGATGCGCGCCTGCGCATCGGCCGGCAGTTCGGGCAGCGGCAGGCCGCAGTCGGACGCGTCGTCGGCCATCAGCGCGCCCACGCCGCCCGAGATGGTCATGATGCCCACGCCAGGCCGCGCCGGCCGCGGCCCGCGCGTCAGCACGTAGCCGGCGTTGAAGAAGTCTTCCAGCGTGTGCGTGCGCAGCGCGCCGCACTGCTGCAGCAGCGCGTCGAACACCGCGTCGTCGCCGGCCAGTGCCGCGGTGTGCGAAGCCGCGGCCTGCGCGCCGGCGGCCGTGCGGCCCACCTTGGTCACCACCACCGGCTTGCCGGCCTGGCGCGCCAGCTGCAGCGCGGCGCGCAGCCGCGGGCCGTCGCGGCAGCCTTCCAGGTAGGCCAGGATCACCTGCGTGTGCGGGTCCCGCGCCAGCCAGGCCACGATGTCGGCCACCTGCAGGTCGCATTCGTTGCCGGTGCTGACCCATTGCGACAGGCCCAGGCCGCGCTCGCGTGCCATCACGTAGGCATAGATGCCGAAGGCGCCGCTTTGCGACACCAGGCCGATGCCGCCGGCCGGCGCGGTGCCGCCCAGCGGCGCCGGCGAGAAGGTGGCGTAGACCTTCTCGCGCGGGCTCATGAAGCCCAGGCAGTTGGGCCCCAGCAGGCGGATGCCGCGCGACCGCGCCACCCGCAGCAGCCGCTGCTGCGCGGCGCGGCCGTCTTCGCCCACCTCGGCGAAGCCCGAGCTGAACAGCACCACGCCGGCCACGCCGGCATCGGCGGCTTCCAGCAGCGCGGCTTCGGCGCGCGCGGCCGGCAGCGCGATGATGGCCAGGTCCACCGGCGCGCCGATGTCGGCCAGCCGCGCATGGCAGCGCAGGCCCTGCAGCTCGGCCACGGCCGGGTTCACCGGGTGGATGGCGCCGGCATAGCCCATGCGCTGCAGCAGCGCCACCGGCACGCCGCCGATCTTGGCCGGGTTGGTAGACGCACCGACGATGGCGATGCTGCGCGGGCGGAACAGGCGGTCCAGCGGGTCGGTTGGCGTGGGGTCGGTCATCGTGGCAGCGGGCAGCGGCAGTCCTGACGATTGTTGCGCGGGCTTGGCAGGCAGGGGGCAGCGGCCGCCCGGTTCTCAGCGGCCTGCCCAGGCACAGGATGGCTACACTGGGATGCATGCATGCGCTGATCGAAACCCATCGCGCCGAACTGCTGGCGCTGGCCCGCAGGCGTGGCGTCACGGGTGTCAGGGTCTTTGGCTCGATGAGCCGGGGCGACGCCAGCGACGACAGTGACGTTGACCTGCTGGTGACCTTGGCCCCGGGAACCAGCGCGCTGGCCCTGGGTGGCCTGTTGCTGGACGCACAGGAACTGCTAGGCCGCCGTGTGGATGTCGTCACCGAAGCGAGCTTGCACCCTGCACTGCGCGAGCGCGTGGTGGCAAGCGCCGTATCGCTGTGAGCCCGGGTCCCGATGCCGACCGGGTGCTGCTGGCGCACATGCGGGACTGTCTGGAACGGATCCTCGAATACACCAACGCCGAACGCAGCCGCTTCGAAGCTTCGCGTCTGGTGCAGGACGCAGTCATCCGCAATCTGCAGACCTTGACCGAATCGAGCCAGCGGTTGTCGACCGAGATCAAGGGCACCGAGCCGCAGATTCCGTGGCGAGAGCTCGCCGGGTTTCGTAACGTGATCGTGCATGGCTACCTGGGCGTTGACCTCGGCGCAGTCTGGCTGGTCGTGGAACAGGATCTGCCGGCGCTGGCCCAGGCCGTTGATCGGATGAGCGCGCGACTCGGCACTCAGGCCTGATCAGAAGCCAGAAAGACCGCTTGGCGACCGACGCCTGGCGCGCATCCATCGCTGCGATCGAGCGCGGCGCCGCCTCAGCGGAAATCCCGGCTGCGCGACACCAGGCCCTGCAGCAGCGCGGTGTGGTCCACCAGCTTGCGCGCCACCAGGTGCATCACCATGCGCGGGCCTTCGCCTTCGCGCTGCCACACGCCGTACACCGTGAGCAGCGTGCTGCCCAGCAGCGGCTTGCGCTGCGCCTCGGCCACGTCGGGCCAGACGATGATGTTGACGGCTCCGGTCTCGTCTTCCAGCGTCACGAAGACCACGCCCTTGGCCGTCTCGGGCCGCTGGCGGTGCGTGACCAGGCCGCTGGCCCGCGCCAGCTGGCCGTGGCGGCAGCCGCGCAGGTCGGCCGCGGGCAGCACGCGGTAGGCCGCCAGCTGCGCGCGCAGCAGCGCCAGCGGGTGCGTGTGCAGCGACAGCCCGGTGCTGCGGTAGTCGGCCAGCATGTCCTGCGCCACGTCGGGCGCGGAAAGCAGGGCCGGCGCTTCGTGCGTGCGCGTGCGCTTCAGCATCGGCGTGGCGCGCGTGTCCACGCCCGCGGTGGCCCAGGCGGCCTGGTGGCGGTGGCCGGTCAGCGCCGCCAGCGCATCGGCCTGCGCCAGCAGCGCCAGCTGGCCGGCATCCAGCGCGGCACGGCGTGCCAGGTCTTCGACGCTGTCGAAGGGCGCTTCGGCCCGCGCCGCCAGCAGCCGCGCGGCCGATTCCTGCGCAAAGCCGCTGATGCGGTTGAAGCCCAGCCGCACAGGCCAGGGGTTTGATGCAGCCGGCTCCAGCGCCGATTCCCAGGCGCTGCAAGTCACGTCCACCGGCAACACCACCACGCCATGCGCGCGCGCGTCGCGCACCAGCTGCGCCGGCGCATAGAAGCCCATCGGCTGGCTGTTGAGCAACGCCGCCAGAAAGGCATCGGGGTGGTGGCACTTGAGCCAGGCGCTGTCGTACACCAGCAGCGCAAAGCTGGCGGCATGGCTTTCGGGGAAGCCGTATTCGCCGAAGCCCTCGATCTGCTTGAAGATGCGCTCGGCGTATTCGCGCGCATAGCCCTTCTCGACCATGCGGCCCACCAGCCGCTCGTAAAAGGGGCCCAGCCCGCCCTTGCGCTTCCACGCCGCCATGGCGCGGCGCAATTGGTCGGCCTCACCGGCCGTGAAGTCGGCCGCCAGCATGGCGATCTGCATCACCTGCTCTTGAAAGATGGGCACGCCCTTGGTGCGCATCAGCGCGGGCTTCAGTTCGTCGGTGCAGTCGATCTGATCGTCGGGCAGGCTGCGGTTGCGCAGGAAGGGGTGCACCATGCCGCCCTGGATGGGCCCGGGCCGCACGATGGCCACTTCGACCACCAGGTCGTAATAGGTGCGGGGCTGCAGCCGCGGCAGCATGCTCATCTGCGCGCGGCTTTCGATCTGGAACACGCCCACCGTGTCGGCGGCGCAGATCATGTCGAAGGTGGGCACGTCGCCGTCGGGGATGTCGCCCAGTTCAAACTGGTGCCCTAACTTGGCGGCCACGTACTGCAGCGCGCGGCGAATGGCGCTGAGCATGCCCAGCGCCAGGATGTCCACCTTGATGAGGCCCAGCGCGTCCAGGTCGTCCTTGTCCCACTGGATGACGCTGCGCCCTTCCATCGCCGCGTTTTCCACCGGCACCAGGCGGGCGATGTCGTCGCGCGCGATGACGAAGCCGCCGGGGTGCTGGCTCAGGTGGCGCGGGAAGCCGATCAACGCTTCAGTCAGCTCCACCCACAGCCGGCACACCGGCGATTCGGGGTCGAAGCCGTTTTCGCTCAAACGCTCGGTGCTGACCTTGCGGCCATCGAACCATTGCATGCTCTTGGACACCGCGTCGATGCGGTCCAGGTCCAGCCCCAGCGCGCGGCCCACGTCGCGCAGCGCGCTGCGCGGCCGGTAGCTGATGACCACGCCCGTCAGCGCCGCGCGCTGCCGGCCGTATTTGCGATAGATGTACTGGATGACCTCTTCGCGGCGCTGGTGCTCGAAATCGATGTCGATGTCGGGCGGCTCGTTGCGCTCGGCGCTGATGAAGCGGCCGAACAACAGCGTGGCGCGGCGCGGGTCGACTTCGGTCACGCCCAGGCAATAGCAGACCAGCGAATTGGCCGCGCTGCCGCGGCCCTGGCACAGGATGCCCTGCCCGCGCGCCCAGTGCACGATGTCGGCCACGGTGAGGAAGTAGGGCTCGTACTGCAGCTGCGCGATCAGCGCCAGCTCGGCCTGCAGCGTGGCCGCGTGCTCGGCCGGCATGCCGGCGGGAAAGCGCCGCGCCACGCCCTGGTCGACCAGCGCGCGCAGCCAGGTGGTGGGCGTGTGGCCGGCGGGCACGATCTCTTCGGGGTATTCATAGCGCAGCTCGTCCAGCGAGAAGGCGCAGGCGCCGGCAATGCGCACCGTGGCGGCCAGCCATTCGGGCGCGTACAGCCCGGCCAGCCGCTGGCGCGAGCGCAGGTGCGCTTCGGCATTGGGCTGCAGCGCAAAGCCGCATTCGGCCAGCGGGCGGTTGATGCGCGTGGCGGTCAGCAAGTCCTGCAGCGGCTTGCGCGAGCGGGCGTGCATCAGCACCGCGCCGGCCGCCGCCAGCGGCAGGCCGCTGGCCTGGGCCACGCGCGGCAGCACGTCCAGCAGGTGGTCGTCGTGCGCGTGGTGCAGCAGCTGCACCGCGATGGCCGCCCGGTCGGCACCGAACCAGGTTTTCAGCCACATGGCGTGGGCGAACACCGTCTCGAAAGGCTGCCACGCGCCGGGAACCAGCAGCGCAAAACAATCGGGCAGCCCTGCCAGGTGCGGCGCATGCGGCACGCGGCCTTCCAGGTCGGACGGGTGGGCCAGGTACTGGCCCTTGGCGGCGCGACGGCGCGCCACCGTGAGCCACTGCGACAGGTTGCCGTAGCCGCGGCGCGACTGCGCCAGCAGCACCAGCCGGGGGCCGGGCAGCGCATCGGGCCGGCCCTTGACGGGCGGGTGCGTCAACTGCAGCTCGGCGCCGACGATCAGGTGCAGGCCCACGCGCTTGGCCGCGGCATGCGCACGCACCACGCCGGCCAGCGAAGCTTCATCGGTGAGCGCCAGCGCCGTGTAGCCCAGCGCATGCGCACGCGCGACCAGTTCCTCAGGATGCGAGGCACCGCAGAGGAAGCTGAAGTTGCTGCGGCAATGCAGCTCGGCATAGGCGGGCAGCATGGGGCGGCCGGGGCATCAGGCTGCCTGCAGGGCATCGAGCGGGCTGCGCACCGCGCCGCCGGCCACGTCGAGCATGCCCGACCAGCGAACGAAAGCGCGCACCCGCACCCAGTGGACGTAGGCCTCTTCGGTGCGCAGGCTGTGCCGCATACATCCCAACTGCTCGCGCAACGGGTCCAGTAGACGCCGCTGCGGCACTGCCACGGCATTCGGCTGCGCCACCACAGCCACAGCCGCTGCTGAGAGGCTGGTAGCATGCATCCGAAAACTGTACATAAATACAGTATAAACCGCGCGTTCCAGCTCGCAAGAGAGTGCAAGCTCGTGCGCCCATAACCGGTTCGCCGGCGGAACTTCGCCCCGACTCGCCCAAGAGGCGCAACTTGCGGCCTCGGCAGCGCATGTGCTGCAATCGAGCGGGTGGAAACACGTTTTGGCGCAACAACTTTGTACTCTCCCATCCGCTGAACGGTAGATCCAGAATGGACGCAAAAGACCTCACGGGCATCGGCCAACCACTCACAAAGCTTGTGGAAGTTGTGTCGTCGGCGATCGGGACGCTATACAAGCCGAAAGCCATTCGGAATGAAACCGACGCCCGCGCCTATGAAGCCCGGGCAATGGCGAAGGCAGAAGCCGATGCCGCAGAAATTCGCAAAGAGGTTCGGATTTCCGGAACACTAAGCCGAATCGACCAAGTTCTTCGCGACCGGCCAGATCTTGCGGAGAGAGCACGCAACCGACTTCTTGCACGCGAAGTCGAAGGGCAGTTGAACATCGAGGCCATTGCAGACGTTGCCGCGAACGCCCTGCCACCAACTGTGTCTGAGGCGCAAGTCAGTGCCGATTGGCGTAGAAAGTTCTTTATCGAAGCTGAAAATGTTTGCGACGCCGATCTTCAAGAGCTTTGGGGAAGAGTCCTTGCAGGCGAAGTTGCGCAACCGGGCAAGTTTGGCTTGCGAACGCTTGACACACTTCGACAGCTATCGCGCGCGGAAGCCGAGCACTTTCGCAAAGCATGTGCAATCGCAATGCAAGGCGGCTGGATTGCTGTACCTCACGGAAACTTGAACACTGGGCTTAAAGCCTTCGGCCTATCCTATAGCGATGTACTTTCGTTGCGGGACGCGGGACTTGTAATGGACGGTGATTCCATCCACAAGGACTTCAGTCGCGCTGAGTTGCGGACCGACGGCACACCATACCCGGTAGTCCTCTTCAACAACGGTACGTTGATCGAGATATCAGGCCCCATTGCAGGCTTGCGCATACCCGCTCTGCTCTTTACACAATCGGGTCGAGAACTTCAGTCTCTGAATCCGCACTCTCCAACTCCCGACTACTTCAGCAGTATTGGAAGCTTCCTTCGAGCACGGGGATTCGTGGTCAAGCGGGGAACTGAAAGTCCGCAGCCTGACGGCGTAACCACAGTCGTCACGTTTGAACAAGATCTCTGAGGCTGCGGTCGCAAGTAGGTCGTTGGCGGAGAGTGCGCCATAACACGTCGCTAGAGCGGACGCCCAACGGCATTGCGCCGCGCGGATCCCAGGACTCTTGTGCACCTCTCGGCACAATGTCGCTGGTCGCCGCCCACCTCGAACGTCAAACGACACAAAGCACCTTCAGCTCGTCACTTGGCACATTCGTTGGATGAGCAACTCGAAACTGCTGCTTGAGCGCGCCGATGCAGTGCTTACGCTGGTACTCAACCGGCCCGACAAGCTGAACGCCATCGACAACGAGCTTGCCGATCAGCTACTGGACGGTCTGAGCGTTGCCGAGACCGACCCAGAAGTCAGAGTTGTCAGGGTCCGCGGCAACGGCCGCGCGTTCTGCGCTGGGCGTGACATCAGCAGCCCACCCACCGACAGGGACCTGGAGCTGGTTCAAGCCGTCAGCCACAAGATCGTCGCGATGCCGAAGCCGGTTGTCGCGGCGGTGCACGGGTGGACTGTGGGCGCCGGCCTTGAGTGGATGATGAACGCAGACATCGTCTTCGCGGCGCAAGGGTCGAGATTCAAGCTCCCGGAGGCCCAGCTGGGTGTCTTCGTCACTGGCGGCCTCATGGCAACCTTGCCCGCGACGGTGGGCCTCCACCGCGCCAAGGCACTGATGCTGCTGGGCCACGAGTTCAATGCCACACAAGCCGTTGAGTGGGGCATTGCCACCGCGTCGCCGACCGAAGATGCGCTGGACCGCACCTCACTGGAGGCCTGCACGCGCCTGGCCGCGCTGAACCCCAGCGTGGCCGCAGAGTTCAAGCGGGTCTTGAACCTGGTGGGCCTGCCGGCCTTCGAAGCGGCAGTGCTAGAGGAATGCGCCGTCCAGCGCCGCTTAGGTGCTGCCTGAGCCCTCGGTCAAGCCCAGTACCGTCGGCAGGCCACCACGGCGCGTTCCCCCCGCAGGACATGAACACGCAGTCATCGCAGTCGCTGCAGCGCTTCGTGCAAGCGCAAGAACACGACTACGCGAACGCCTTGCGCGAGTTGAAGCAAGGCCGAAAGCAAACGCACTGGATCTGGTACGTGCTGCCTCAGCTTCGCGGGCTGGGGCACAGCGCCTTGGCGCATGAATACGGCCTTGCCGACCGGAACGAGGCACGTCAGTACTTCGAGCACCCATTGCTCGGCGCCAGGCTCAAGGAATGTGTGGCCGAGATCCTGAAACATCGCGCCCTGTCGATCGAACTGATCCTCGGTGACATCGACGCGCTGAAGTTCCGGTCTTGCCTGACGCTCTTCGTTCAGGTGGCTCCCGAAGAACCGGTGTTCGCGCAGGCGCTGGCGGCGTTCTATGGCGGCGCAGCGGATGCGCGAACGCTGGCCCTTCTTGCCGGTTCCGCCCCGTGAGGCCTGGACGTTCGGCAGCCAACGCAAGACTTAGGTGGCACCAACATCGATTGCAGCCGTTCCCAACCAGGAGGACCCCGTGGCCACAGCTCCGATCACCGATGCCAACCCGACGGTCGCCGAGATGGAAGCTCGCGTAGCGCGCTTCGGCTCGCTGCGGCCCACCAACGACTACGCGGACGCTGGCATCCCGGGGTGTGAGCGCACCACCTACCGCGTGCTCGGCAACCCACCCGATGCCCCGCTGCAAGCCGAAGACTTCCACCTCAACATCGTGCGCTGCGAGCCGGGTCGGTCCGCACCTCTGCACAACCACCTGACGCAGGAAGTCTTCATCGCACTCACCGGACGATGGGAGGTCTTCTGGGGTCCGGAAGGTGCGCGCAGCCTGGTTCTGGAGCCGCTGGACACGGTGTCCATCCCGCCCGGCGTCAGCCGCGGCTTCCGCAACATCGCAGCCGAACCCAGTTTGCTGATGGGCATGGCCAGCGGCAGAGACCCCGGCAACATCAACTGGCCGCCTCAAGTCAGGGCGGCTGCGCTGGCCGTGGGCGTCAGGCTTCCGTAGCGGACATCGAGTGTCGCAAGTGCCGCCCAACCCCTCGCTCGAAACCACGCCCGCCGTGGCTGGCTAGCTCGAACGTGACGCCGCGCCTTCCACCCATGCACTTCGTCGGTCCATCGAACGCCTTCGCCGGCGACTGCGAGCGCATTTTGCGATCGCTTCCGCAGTGGTTTGGCATCGAGGAGTCGCTGCTGGAGTACGTGGCTGACTCCCGGCGCTTTCCCACCTTCTTGGCCATGGACGCAGAACCCATTGCCTTCGTCACCGTGCGTCAGCACTTCCCGCAGGCCTGGGAGGTGCACTGTGTGGCCGTGCACGCCGCCCGCCGCAACGCGGGCGTGGGCAAGGCATTGCACCAGCACGTCGAGGCCTGGCTCAAGGCTCAGGGCGCCTCGGTCCTGCAGGTCAAGACCCTCTCGGCCTCTGACCCTAGCCCCGAGTACGCCGAAACCCGCGGCTTCTATGCGCGCATGGGCTATGTCCCGCTCGAGGAGTTCCCCACGCTGTGGGATCCGGCGCTTCCGGTTCTGCAGCTGGTCAAGTGCCTGGATGCGCCAGCCAGCGCGGCCAGCCGGGCTGGTCGGGGATAGTTCGAAGCTTTGGGAGACAACTTTGGCCACCGAAATCGAACGAAAGTTTCTCGTGACGGGCGACGCCTGGCGCCAGGCGCCAGGCACGCGCTTCAGTCAGGGTTACCTGAACCGCGACAAGGAGCGCACAGTCCGCGTCCGCGTGGCGGGCGATCGCGCCTTTCTCACGGTCAAGGGCCTGACGCAGGGGGCCAGCCGCGCGGAATTCGAGTACGAGATCCCGCTGGCCGACGGCGAAGCGATGCTGGCCCTTTGCGACGGGCCCCTCGTCGACAAGGTGCGGCACGTCTTGACGCACGCCGGGCACGTGTGGGAGGTGGACGAGTTCCTGGGAGCGAACGCGGGGCTGGTCGTCGCCGAAATCGAGCTGAGCTCCGCCGATGAAGACTTCGCGCGGCCCGACTGGCTGGGGGCCGAAGTCACCCACGACTCCAGGTACTACAACTCGAATCTCGCCAAGACGCCCTACAGTGCCTGGCGTGACGCAAAAGACGCTTGAGCCTCTGCTTGAGCGCGGCGCCATCGGTGCAGGTCTTACCCAGATAGGGCCTGTTCGTTCCTCAGACCTCAATAGGAACCGTATCTTGAGACTGCCCCTGACCGGCGGCTGCGCTTGCGGCGAAGTTCGCTTTTCCTGCGCAACTGCCCCGATCGCCATGCTCAACTGCCACTGCAGCGACTGTCAGCGCGCCAGCGGTGCGCCATTCGCATCGGGCGTGGTGGTGACGAGCGCCGATCTCAGCGTGGTGGGAACCCCTGCCACCTATTCGCAACGCGCCAGCAGCGGCCAGCAGACCACACGCTCCTTCTGCTCGCGTTGCGGCACGCCGCTGTTCACGCAGGGGGCTTCCAATCCAGCCTTCACGTCCATCCGCTACCCGGCGCTGGACGACACGGCAGACTTCAAGCCCATGCTGGATATCTGGACCTCGAGCGCCCCGCCTTGGGTCTGCCTGGACCAGAGCATTCCGCAGTTTCCCCGATCACCCGAACCACCGGGCTGAAGGTTTTCCGATGCGCCTACTGCTTCGATGGCTGGCGTACCTGCTGCTGTTTGCGGCCCCCGGTGCCCATGCCAACAATGCCGAAACGGGCGTCGTGCTGCTGCACGGCAAGTGGGACAAGCCGCCCACCCATGTCAGCTTCCTGGCCCGGCAGCTGGAATCCGCCGGCTTCCTGGTCGCCATGCCGACCATGCCGTGGTCCGACCTGCGCCAGTACGACGCGGGCTACCCGGCCGCGCTGGCCGAGATCGAGGCGGCGGCCGCTTCCCTGCGCCAGAAGGGCGCCAAGCGGGTGGTCGTCGCCGGCCAGAGCTTTGGCGCCAACGCCGCCCTGGCCTATGCCGCCAGCGGACGCAAGGTGGACGGCGTGGCTGCGCTGTCGCCCGGCCACACGCCCGAGCGCGGCAACTTCAAGAAGGCGCTGGAGCCCAGCGTCGCCAAGGCGCGCTCGATGATCGAATCGGGCCAGCCCGACGAGAAGGCGTGGTTCGAAGACCGCAACCAGGGCAAGAGCCGCAACATGCGCACCAGTGCGGCGATCTACCTGTCGTACTTCGATCCCGAAGGCATCGGCAACATGCAGAAGACCGCGTCGGACATCCCGCAGGGCGTGCCGGTCTTCATGGCCGTGGGCACCGCCGACAACCTGGCGGGCGTGGCCGAAGCCTCCCTCTTCGACCGCGCTCCGAAAAATGCGCTCAGCAAGTACGTCGCTGTGCCTGCCGACCACCTGGGGCTGGTGCAGGTGATCGATGGGCCGCTCATCCAATGGCTGCAGCAGATCGCACGTTGAAGCTCGGCGCAGGCGGGGCTTCAACCAAGGCAACACCGCCGGCCCGCCCATGACCCCTCTGCGCCCCATCACCGAAACCGAATACGCCGCCTGGCTGCAGGCGGTGGTGCCGGCCTACGCGCAAGACAAGATAGCCGCAGGCCAGTGGGCCGCCGACCAGGCGTTGGCGCTGTCGCAGCAGGCCTATGCGCAGCTGCTGCCGCAGGGCCGGCACACCGCGCAGCACCACCTGTACACCATCGCCGACCCCGCGGGCCATGCCGTAGGCACGATCTGGATGGCCGAGGAAGAGCAAGCTGGCCAGCGCATCGGCTATGTGTACGACGTGCTCGTGGCCCCGGCCCAGCGCCGCCGCGGCCATGCGCTGCGCGCCTTCCGGGCGCTGGAGCAGGAGGCGGCGCGCCTGGGGCTGGCCGGCATCGCGCTGCATGTCTTCGGCCACAACCAGGCGGCGCAGGCGCTGTACCGCAAGCTGGGCTATGCGGTCACCGATCTCAACCTGTTCAAGCCGGTGGGCGGTGGTTGAAGCCGGTTCCGGCTCAACACACCCCCCCATCCGCCGATAACCCAGCGCATGACCACCCCGCTCGACATCGACCGCTACACCCGCATCGTGGTGCTCACTGGCGCCGGCATCTCGGCCGGCTCGGGCCTGCGCACCTACCGCGGGCCTGGCGGCGTGTGGGAAGAGCACGATGTCGCCCTGATGGGCCATGTCACGGCGCTGCACAACCACCCGGCCGACACCTGGCAGCTGTTTGGCGGCATGCGCGTGCCGGTGCTGCAGGCGCGCCCCAATGCCGCCCACCGCGCGCTGGCCCTGCTGGAGACGCGCCTGCAGCCGCACCAGCAGATGCTGCTGGTGACGCAGAACGTCGACGGCCTGCACCAGGCGGCCGGCAGCCGCAACGTGTGCGAGATCCACGGCCACCTGATGCACACGCGTTGCAGCAATGCAGCCTGCGACCTGCCGCGCTACCGCGACGAGGCCACGCACCAGCAGGCCGTGCCGCGCTGTCCGCGCTGTGGCAGCGTGCTGCGGCCGGACGTGGTGCTGTTCGGCGAAGAGCTGCCGCTCGAAGCCACCTGGACGGTGAAGCGCGCGCTGCGCGATTGCGACCTGTTCCTGGCGGTGGGCACCTCGGGCCTGGTGGAGCCGGCCGCCAGCTATGTGCGCAGCGCCCAGTACGCCGGCGCGCGCACGCTGCTGCTGAACCTGGAACCGCAGGCCCGGCCCAACCCGGCCTTCCAGGAACAGCTGCTGGGCCGCGCCGAGGACATCCTGCCGCGCTTGCTGGGCGTGGCCGCCGCGTAAACGCCGGGCGCCGACACCCCCTGCCACCCGCCGGCACAATGCCGGCACCGCAGGAGGAACCCATGGCCCTACGCATCGTGCGCCTTGGGACGGCACGCTTCCCCGACGAAGGCACGCGCATCGGCACGGTGCGCCGCCCGCCGCGCGGCGTGCCCAAGGCCGAGTTCGCCTCGGGTAACTGGTACGACGTGTGGTTCCCGCTGCTGGCGCCGAGTGTCGAGACGATGAAGCTGGGCCAGGCCGCCGCGTCCGACAAGGACTGGGCCGCCTTCATCCGCAAGTACAAGGCCGAGATGGCCCGGCCCGAGGCCGAGCAGGCCCTGCAGCTGCTGGCAGCGCTGTCGCACGGCGCCCAACTGTCGGTGGGCTGCTACTGCGAGCACGAGGCGCGTTGCCACCGCTCGGTGCTGCGACAGCTGATGCAAGAGCGCGGCGCAGTGCTGCGCTGACTCCGCTGGTGATCGCGATGGCACGGCGGGGCCGCAAACTGTGAACGAACCCAGCGCCCCCACGCTGCGCGAGGTGCTGTTCCTGGGCCAGCCCTGGGCCGAGGCCATGGCGCCCGGTGCCGGCCAGGCGCTGATCTCCATCACCGATGCCGACGCACCACCCGCGGCCCTGCGGCCGGGGTGGCCGGCGCTGCTGCGCGTGGCCTTCGACGACCTGGACCCGGACAGCACGCCGGTAGATGACTTCCACGCCGGCCTGCAGCCGCTGTCGCCGGCACAGGCCGCGCAGATCGCCGCCTTCGTGCACGCGGCCGCGGCCAGCGCCACCACGCTGGTGGTGCACTGCCGCTTCGGCCAATCGCGCTCGCCGGCGGTGGCCCTGGCGGTGTGCCGGCACTATGGGCTGGCCTTCCCGCCCGGCTTCGACACCCACAACCGCTACGTGCTGCGCTGCGTGGCCGAGGCACTGGCCCGGCCGGCCTTGGCGTAGATTCCGGCCCACGCACCGCGGCCGCCGGCCCGCCCAGGGGAGACCACCACATGCCCGTGTTCAAGCCCGCGCAGTTCATCCAGGAGCTGTACCCCGTAGCCGGCTCGGCCGCGCCGAACCAGACGCTGTGGATCAGCGAGGCCGGCGCGCTGACGCAGTTCGGCGCTTTCGTCGAGGTGCTGCAACCCGGCGAGCGCTCGTCCATCAAGCACTGGCACAGCGCCGAGGACGAGATGGTCTACGTGCTCGAAGGCGAGATCTTCGCCGTCGAAGGCAGCACCGAAACGCCGCTGCAGGCCGGCGACGCGGCCACCTTCAAGGCCGGCGTGGCGGTGGGCCACTACCTGCACAACCGCAGCGCCACGCCCACGCGCTGCCTGGTGGTGGGCACACGCGCGCCGGTGGATCGCATCACCTACCCCGACCACGACCGCGTCTGCCATCGCGACCGTTCGCTGCCCGACGACACCTGGACCGACACCGCCGGCCGGCCCGCCAGCAGCCCGTATTGAGCTCCGCGCCGATGGGCTGCGTCACGCACCGCATCGACACCCGCCGCACGCTGAACACGGCCGGGCCGTCCCGCACGGCATGAGCGCTCCCGCCGCGAGCCTGTTCCACAGCGCGCGGCTGTACGGCCGCCGCTGGCAACCCGAAGATTTCGACGACCTGCTGGCGGTGTACGGCGATGCCGAGGCCATGCGCTGGGTGGGCGACGGCCAGCCGATCACGCCCGAGGCCTGCACGCAGTGGTTCCAGGTGACGGCGGACAACTACGCGCGCCGCGGCTACGGCATGTTCACGCTGGTCGGGCGCGACAGCGGCCAGGTGGTGGGCTTCGCCGGCCTGGTGCACCCGGGCGACCAGGCCGAGCCGGAGATCAAGTACGCATTGCACCGCGCGCACTGGGGCCGCGGCCTGGCCAGCGAGGTGGTGCCCGCCTTGCTGGCCCATGGCGCCAGTGCCCATGGCCTGCGGCGCATCATCGCCACGGTGGCGCCCGGCAACCTGGCCTCGCAGCGCGTGCTGGCCAAGGCATGCATGGTGCTGGCCGAACAGCGCGCCCACGACGACGGGTCGGCCACGCTGGTGTTCCACTGGCAGGCGCCCTGAGCCCGCGCCGGTCTATATTGCCCACCCCTTTGCCCCCACCGCGCACCGCCATGACCCAGCTGCTCGTCGATTCGCGCTACGCCAGCCCCTATGCCCTGTCGGCCTTCGTGGCCCTGCGCGAGAAGGCCGTGCCCTTCACGCTGGAAACCGTGGACCTGGCGGCCGCGCCGCCGGATTTCCGCAGCCGTGCGCCCACCTGGCGCGTGCCCACGCTGCTGCAGGGCGACTTCGCGCTCACCGAATCCAGCGCCATTGCCGAGTACATCGACGAGATGCACCTGGGCCCGCGCCTGTACCCGCTGGACCCACGCCAGCGCGCGCTGGTGCGCCAGGTGCAGGCCTGGCTGCGCAGCGACCTGGCCGCGCTGCGCCAGGACCGCAACACCTTCGTGGTGTTCTACGGCACGCAGGCCGGGCCTTTGTCCGAAGCCGGCCAGGTCGCGGCACAGAAGCTGCTGCAGGTGGCCGGCGCGCTGCTGCCGCCCGGGCGCGCGCACATCGCCTCGGCCTGGAGCATTGCCGACGTGGACCTGGCGCTGATGCTCAACCGCCTGGCGCTGCACGACGACCCGGTGCCCGCGCACCTGCGCGACTACGCCGCCGCGCAGTGGCAGCGGCCGGCGGTGCAGGAATGGCTGGCGCTGCCGCGCCCGCCGCTCGACCAGCCCTAGTGCACGCGCGGCGCGGTGCGCGCCCTTAGCATCAGGGCCCACCCCACCGCCGCGGAGCCCCGATGTCCCTTGCCGCCGATGCCGTCGTCCTGCTGGTAGCGCTGATCCACCTGTACATCCTGGTGCTGGAGATGTTCCTGTGGACCACGCCGCGCGGCCGCAAGGCCTTCGGCCTGAAGCCCGATTTCGCCGAAGCCACCAAGGTGCTGGCCGCCAACCAGGGGCTGTACAACGGCTTCCTGGCGGCGGGGCTGCTGTGGGGCCTGAGCCAGGGCGCGGCCGGCGGGCCGGTGAAGACCTTCTTCCTGTTGTGCGTGCTGGTGGCCGGCCTGTACGGCGCGGCCACGGCCAGCCGCAAGATCCTGTTCATCCAGGCGCTGCCGGCGGCCGTGGGGCTGCTGCTGCTGTGGCTGGCCTGAGCCCCGCGCGATGAAGTTCCAGACCGTGCGCCGCCATGCGCTGGCGATGGAGGCGGTGACCGAAGAGCCGCACCACGACTTCGGTTCCTTCCGCGTGCGCGGCAAGATCTTCGCCACCGTGCCGCCCGGCGAAACGCTGCTGCATGTGTTCGTGGGCGAGGAAGACCGCGAGCGCACGTTGGCCCTGCACCCGGGCTGCACCGAGAAGCTGCTGTGGGGCGGCAAGGCGGTGGGCTTGCGCATCGACCTGGGCCTGGCGCCGGCGCCGCTGGTCAAGCAGTTGCTCGACCGGGCCTATGCCACCCGCGTGGCCAAGGACGCGGGGCCGAAGCCGGCACGCAAGGCCGCCGCGCGATGAGCCCGCCGCAAAGCGGCCGCGTCGGCGTGGGCGTGGGCGTGCTGGTGCTGCAGGACGGACTGGTGCTGCTGGGCCGTCGGCGTGGCGCGCACGGTGCCGGCACCTGGTCGGCCCCTGGCGGGCGGCTGGAATACGGCGAGCAGATCGAGGACTGCGCCGCCCGCGAGCTGCGCGAGGAAACCGGCCTCACGGCGCGCAGCTTCGAGCTGGGCCCCTACGCCAACGACATCTTCGAACAGGCCCGCGAGCAGTACCTGACGGTGTTCGTCGTGGCCCGCGGCATCCAGGGCCGGCCCGCCAACCTGGAGCCCGACAAGTGCGAAGGCTGGGCCTGGTTCCGCTGGGGCGAATGGCCTTCGCCGCTGTTCAAGCCGGTGCAGTCCTTCCTGCGCATCGGCTGGCGGCCGCCCGGCGTCTGAAACCACCCACCGACCACCGACGATGAAGCGCCCCACCCTGATCCGCCTGGACACCCTGCCCGCGCCCGAGACCTACCGCCTGCCGCCCGAGAAACTGATCGAAGGCGACCCGCTGCAGACGCTGTGGATGCAGCACACCGATGCCTCGGGCCAGTTCTTCGCCGGGGTGTGGCGCAGCGAGCCCGGCACCTGGCGCATCGCCTACACCGAAGAAGAGTTCTGCCACGTGCTCGAAGGCCGCAGCATCGTCACCGATGCCGAAGGCCAGGCCTTCACGGTGGCCGCCGGCGACCAGTTCGTCATGCCGCGCGGCTTCGTCGGCACCTGGCAGGTGCTGGAGACCACCACCAAGCGCTTCGTCATCTACGAGGCCACTGCCGCGGCATGAGCGCGCCGGGCCGCTCCCAAGCGCTCATCCCGGAGCACGCCGTGCGGAGGGTAGTCCAGTGAGCGCGGCGCGCTTCGACCTGCCGCTGGCCGGGGCGGTGGGCCTGCTGGGGCTGCCCGGCGTGCTGGCCTTCACGCTGCTGGCGCTGCCGCAATGGCTGCCGCCCGGCCCGCTGCCGGCGCCGCTGCCGGTGCTGATCGGCGCGGCGCTGCTGCAGGGCATGCTGCTGCTCGCCGTCTGCGCAGCGCTGGGCGCGGCCACTGCGCCGCGCGTGGGGCTGCACAGCCCGCTGGTCGAAGCCCTGCTGGCGCGCCGGCCCTGGCCGCCGCTGCGCGGGCTGCTGGCGGCCGGCGTGGCCGGCGGCGTGCTGGGCGCGCTGTGGCTGGCGTGGCTGCCTTCGCTGGCGCCGGCGCCACTGGCGGCCGCGCAGGCCCAGATGCAGGTGCCGCTGCCGGTGCGCCTGCTGTACGGCGGGCTGACCGAAGAGGTGCTGCTGCGCTGGGGCCTGATGAGCCTGCTGCTGTGGGCGGGGTGGCGGCTGCTGCAGCGTGGCCGCGGCCGGCCGCGCATTGGCCTGGTGGCGCTGGCGGTGGGCCTGTCGGCGCTGCTCTTCGGCGTGGGCCACCTGCCGGCGGCCGCGGCGCTGGCCGGCGGGCTGGACGCGTCGCTGGTGGCCTACATCGTGGGCGCCAACGCGGTGTTCGGCGTGGTGGCCGGCCTGCTGTACTGGCGCCACGGGCTGGAGAGCGCGATGCTGGCGCATGCGCTGGCCCATGCCGGCGCCCATGCATTGGTTGGCTGAACGCAGCGCGCGCATGGACAATGCCGCGCTTTCGACTGCGGAGCGTGCGCATGGCCTGGATCCTGTTGCTGGTGGCGGGGCTGCTGGAAGTCGGCTGGGCCATCGGCCTGAAGTACACCGAGGGCTTCACCCGGCTGTGGCCCAGCGTGCTGACGCTGGCGGCCATGGCGGCCAGCGTGCTGCTGCTGGGCATCGCGATGAAGTCGCTGCCGGTGGGCACCGCCTACGCCGTGTGGGTGGGCGTGGGCGCGGTGGGCACCGCCATCCTGGGCATCGTGCTCTTTGCCGAGCCGGCCACCGCGGGCCGCCTGGTGAGCCTGGGGCTCATCGTTGCCGGCATCGTCGGCCTGAAGCTGGCCACGCCGACGTGAAGCCGCGGCTGTCGGTCATCACGCTGGCTGTGGACGACCTGCCGCGCGCGGTGGCCTTCTACCGCGACGGCCTGGGGCTGCCCACCGAAGGCATCGTCGGCACGCAGTACGCGCTGGGCGCCGTGGCCTTCTTCGAACTGCAGGCAGGGCTGAAGCTGGCGCTGTGGCCACGCACCAGCCTGGCGGCCGATGCCGGCCTGCCGCTGGGCCCACGCAGCGCCACCGAGATGGCCCTGGCCCACAACGTGGGCAGCCAGGCCGAGGTGGACGCGCTGCTGGCCCGCGCGCGGGCCGCTGGCGCCACCGTGCTGCGCGAGCCCGGCCCGGCCTTCTGGGGCGGCTGGACGGCGCTGTTCCAGGACCCGGACGGCCACCTGTGGGAGATCGCCTTCAACCCGAAGTGGTCGCTGCCCGAGGACTGATGTTCGCCGGAGCGCTGTTCGACATGGACGGCCTGCTGCTCGATTCCGAGCGGGCCATCATGCGTGCCTGGATGCAGGTGGCACGCGAACGCGCGGTGCGCCTGAGCCCGGCGCGTTATGCCACGGTGGTGGGGCGCAACGTCGCCGAATCCACCGCCCTGCTGGCGCCGCATTTCGGCGGCATGGAAGGGCTGCAGCAGGCCCGGCAGCAGGTGCAGGTGCTGCTGCAGGCGCAGCCGCCGGAGGAGCGCTTTGCGCTGAAGCCCGGCGTGGCCGAGCTGTTGGCCTGGCTGGCGGCGCGCGAGGTGCCCATCGCGGTGGCCTCGTCTTCGTCGCGGCACGAGATCGAGCACCGGCTGGCGCTGTCCGGCGTGCGCGACCATTTCCGCGCGGTGGCCGGCGGCGACGAGGTGCCCGCCGGCAAGCCCGACCCGGCGGTGTACCTGCTGGCCGCGCAGCGCATGGGCCATGCGGCCAACGTCTGTCTGGCCTTCGAGGACAGCCCCAACGGCGCCCGCGCGGCACTGGCCGCCGGCGCCGCGCTGGTGCTGGTACCCGACCTGGTGCGCCCGCCAGTGGCGCTGGCGCGGCGCAGCCTGTGCGTGCTGGGTTCGCTGCAACAGGCGCTGCCGCAGGCGCCCCAATGGTTTGGAGACAACGATGAGCCATGACGCAGAGACCCCGCTGCAGGTGCGGCAGGCCGTACTGGCCGATCTGGACGACGCGGCGGCGCTGTTCGACCGCTACCGGCAATACCAGGGCGAGGCCTCCGACCTGGCGGCCGGCCGCGCCTTCCTGCAGGCGCGCTTCGAGCATGGGCAGTCGGTGATCTTCCTGGCGCGGCTGCACGGCCGCGCGGTGGGCTTCGCGCAGCTGTACCCGAGCTTCTCGTCCACCGCGCTGGCGCGGGTGTACATCCTGAACGACCTGTACGTGGCCGACGAAGGCCGGCGCCACGGTGTGGGCAGCGCGCTGCTGGCGGCCATCGAGCGCTGTGCCGCGCAGTTCGGCGCCTGCCGGCTGAGCCTGAACGTCAAGCAGGGCAACACCGCCGCGCAGCAGCTCTATGCCGCGCGACGCTGGGTGCGCGACGGCGAGTTCTTCATGTTCCACCGCTTTCTGTAAGCGGCTGCCAGTCGCAGTCGCAGCCGGCGCCGGCTGCGATCCAGCGCCGGGCCAGCGCCGTCAGCAGCGGGCGTGGCGGGCCGACCAGCAGGCCGCAGCGGTAGAGGCCGGCATCGGCCTGCCAGCGCAGCTGGCTGCAGGGGCCCTGGCGCCGGTGGCTGAGCAGCATGCCCACGGGGCACGGCGCCACGGCGCAGCACAGCCCGCAGCCGTTGCAGGGCTGGCCAGCGGCGGGCTTGGGCGGGGCTTCGGCTTGCAGCAAGATGGTGCGGTGCACGGCGCGCAGCTTGCCGCAGCCGGCCGCCGGCAAAGGCCCGAACAGCGCCAGCCGCGCCGCCCAGATGGGGTGGCGGCAGGCCGTAGCATCGCGGCAGATGGACACCGCCCCGCCGCCGCTGCGCATCGGCCTGATTTCCGACACGCACGGCCTGCTGCGGCCGGAGGCCCGTGCCTTCCTGGCCGGCTGCGACCACATCGTGCATGCCGGCGACATCTGCGACCCGGCGATCCTGGACGCGCTGCGCGCGCTGGCGCCGCTGAGCGCGGTGCGCGGCAACAACGACCACGGCGACTGGGCGCGCGCGCTGCCCGACGCGCTGACGCTGCAGCTGGGCGCGGTGCGGCTGCATGTGCTGCACGACCTGGCCGAGCTGGCCATCGACCCGGCCGCCGACGGCGTGCAGGTGGTGGTCAGCGGCCATTCGCACCAGCCGCGCGTGCTGCCGCGCGACGGCGTGCTGTACGTCAATCCGGGCAGCGCCGGGCCGCGGCGCTTCCGCCTGCCGATCGCCGCGGCCGAGCTGCACTTGCGTGGCCTGCAGGTGCAGGCCACGATCCACACGCTGTGTGCCTAAAGGCCCGGCATGCGGCTGTACACCGTGGCCTTCCCCGATCTTCCGGCCGATGCCGCGGCGGCGCTGGAGGCGCTGCGCGCCGCGCACGACCCGCAGCACGGGCTGCTGCCGGCGCACTTCACGCTGCTCTTCGGCCTGGAGGCGGCCGATGCCACGACCTACACCGCGCATGTGCAGGCGGTGGCGGCGCGCACGCCGGCCTTCGTCTTCGACTGCCCCGCTGCCCATGCCGTGCGCGACCCGCTGGGCGGCGCGCTGCAGGTGCAGCTGCAGCCCGGTGCCGGCGCGGCCACACTGCTGCAGCTACACGAGCGCCTGCTGACAGGCCCGGCCGCGGCAGCGCGCCACCCCGATATCCCCTACGCACCGCACATCACCGTGGCCACGCTGGCCGACGAGGCGACGGCACCGGCGGTGTGTGCCGCGGCGCAGGCGCTGCTGCCGCTGCGCGGCCGCATCACGCAACTGCACATCGGCGCGCTGCGCGACGGCCGCTTCGAGCGGCTGTCGGCGCATGCGCTGGCCGGCTGAACCCCGCACACCAAAGGAACACCGCATGCCACGCATCGAACACGTCGCCCTGTGGGTACAGGACCTGGAGGCGATGACCGCCTTCTACGTGCAGACCTTCGGCGGTACGGCGGGCCCGCCGTACCGCAACCCGGCCAAGGGCTTTGCCTCGTGCTTCGTGGCGCTGGAAGGCGGCGCGCGGCTGGAGCTGATGAGCACCCAGACGCTGGACCCGGTGCCGCATGCGCCCGGCGCGCAGCGCATGGGCCTGACGCACCTGGCCATCGCACTGGGCTCGGAAGCCGCGGTGGATGCGCTGACCGAGACGCTGCGCGCGGCCGGCCACCCGGTGCTGGACGGCCCGCGGCGCACTGGCGACGGCTACTACGAGAGCGTGGTGCTGGACCCGGAAGGCAACCGCCTGGAACTCACTGCCTGAAGGGCGGCGCCATGAGCATCGAACTGAACAAGGAAGAACGGCAGCAGGCCATCGCCTCGATCGAACGCTACTTCCGCGAGCAGATGGACGAGCCGATCGGCAACATCGCCGCCGCCGGGCTGCTGGGCTTCTTTCTCGAAGAGATCGGCCCCACGGTCTACAACCGTGCGGTGGCCGACGCGCAGGAGCGGCTGCAGACCCGCGTGGCCGAGCTCGACATCGAGCTGCAGGAACAGGCCTTCGGCTACTGGCGCAAGTTCGAGCGCGACAAGCCGCGCAAGCGCTGAAGCCGGCCTTCACGCCGCGGCAACACGGCGTTAACGGGCGGCGCGCAGGCTGCAGGGTCAGTGATCCGATGGAGCCCTTGATGATTGCCCCGACCCGCCTGCCCTCGCGCCAATGGGCCACGCCGCTGACGATCGGCGGCTTCGTGCTGATCGCCGTGACTGGCGTGCTGATGTTTTTCCACCTGACGCCGGGCCTGACGCGCCAAGCCCATGAATGGCTGGGCTGGGCACTGATCGCCGCGGTGGTGCTGCATGCGCTGGCCAACCTGCCGGCCTTCACACGCTACCTGCAGCGGGCCGGCAGCCCGCGGCGCATCGTCGGCGGCGCGCTGGTGCTGCTGCTGGCCTGCCTGCTGATCCCGGCGCCGCCGCAAGCCTCGCCGCCGGCGCTGCTGATGGGTGCCGTGGCCGAGGCCCCGCTGGCCCGCACCGCCGCGCTGGCCGGCAAGAGCGTGGACGAGGCGCGCGCCGCGCTGGCCGCTGCCGGCATCGACATTGCCGATGGCGAACAGAGCCTGCGCCAGGCCACCGGCGGCAACCGCGAGCAACTGGGCCGCGCGGTGCGCGTGCTGTTCGGCAACGCGCCCGAGCCCGAACGCGACGCCTGAGCCACACGCCGCGGCGCGGCTACAGTGCGGGCATGTTCTCGCACATCTTCGTCGGCACTCAGGACTTCGATCGCGCGCTGGCCTTCTACCAGCCGCTGATGCAGGCGCTGGGCATCGAGGCGCGCTTCTGCGATGCCGGCCGCCCATGGGCGGGCTG
>Ga0209369_1000761_pt1 | contig 25803 bp, 24 predicted proteins | sample EBPBio142010_DNA_FD_185865 | JGI IMG/M metagenome (GOLD analysis project Ga0209369, IMG submission 185865) | Wastewater treatment Type I Accumulibacter community from EBPR Bioreactor in Madison, WI, USA - Reactor 1_10/4/2010_ DNA (SPAdes)... | ecosystem: Engineered > Bioreactor > EBPR >... | reverse complement strand
CGCCGCGGCGTAGGTGTCGATGATCTTCTCGGGGCCGATCTCGTAGGCGTCCTCGTAGTACTCGAGGTTGTCGTTCGTGAGGAACGGCGCCGGGTAGTACACGCGGCCCAGCTTGCCCTCCTTGCGAATCTCGATCTTCGAAGCGATCGGGTGAATCGAGCTCGTCGAGTTGTTGATGTACGAGATCGAACCGGTGGGCGGCACGGCCTGCAGGTTCTGGTTGTAGATGCCGTGCTGCTGCACGCTCGCCTTGAGCTCGAGCCAATCAGCCTGGGTCGGAATCTCGATGCCGGCCTCAGCGAAGATGCTGCGCACGCGCTCGGTCTCGGGCGCCCACTCGCGCTCGGTGTACTTGTCGAAGAACTCGCCCGAAGCGTACTTCGAGTCGGCGAAACCCTCGAACACCTGGCCGCGCTCGATAGCGATCTTGTTCGATGCGCGCAGTGCGTGGAACAGCACGGTGTAGAAGTAGATGTTCGTGAAGTCGAGACCCTCTTCGCTGCCGTAGTGCACGCGCTCGCGAGCCAGGTAGCCGTGCAGGTTCATCTGGCCGAGGCCGATGGCGTGCGACTTGTCGTTGCCGTCTTCGATCGAGCGCACCGAGGTGATGTGGCTCATATCGCTGACCGCGGTGAGCGCGCGGATCGCGAGCTCAACGCTCGCACCGAAGTCTTCGCCGTCCATCGCTGCGGCGATGTTCATCGAACCGAGGTTGCAAGAGATGTCTTTGCCGATCTCTTTGTAGCTCAGGTCTTCGTTGTACGTGGTGGGGGTGTTCACCTGCAGAATCTCGCTGCAGAGGTTCGACATGTTGATGCGGCCCTTGATCGGGTTCTCGCGGTTCACGGTGTCTTCGAACACGATGTAGGGGTAGCCCGACTCGAACTGCAGCTCGGCGACGGTCTGGAAGAAGTGGCGCGCGCTGATCTTGGTCTTCTTGATGCGCGCATCGTTGACCATCTCGTAGTACTTCTCGCTCACCGAGATGTCGCCGAAAGGCACGCCGTAGACGCTCTCGACGTCGTAGGGCGAGAAGAGGTACATGTCTTCGTTCTTCTTCGCGAGTTCGAAGGTGATGTCGGGCACGACGACGCCGAGTGACAGCGTCTTGATGCGAATCTTCTCGTCGGCGTTCTCGCGCTTGGTGTCGAGAAACTTCATGATGTCGGGGTGGTGCGCGCTCAGGTAAACCGCGCCGGCGCCCTGACGTGCGCCGAGCTGGTTCGCGTAGCTGAAGCTGTCTTCGAGCAGCTTCATCACGGGAATGATGCCCGACGACTGGTTCTCGATCTTCTTGATCGGCGCACCCGCCTCACGAATGTTCGTGAGCGAGAGCGCGACACCGCCGCCGCGCTTCGAGAGCTGCAGCGAGGAGTTGATGCCACGCGAGATCGACTCCATGTTGTCTTCGATGCGCAGCAGGAAGCACGAGACGAGCTCGCCGCGCTGCGCCTTGCCGAGGTTCAGGAACGTCGGGGTCGCCGGCTGGAAGCGGCCCGCGATGATCTCGCGCACGTAGCCGCGCGCAAGCTCCTGATCGCCCTGGGCCAGGCCGAGTGCCACCATGACCACGCGATCCTCGAAGCGCTCGAGATAGCGGTTGCCATCGAACGTCTTCAGGGCGTACGAGGTGAAGAACTTGAACGCGCCGAGGAAGGTCGGGAAGCGGAACTTCATCGCGTAGGCCTCGTTCGTGAGGCGCTCGATGAACTCGATCGAGTACTGGTCGACCAGCTCTTTCTCGTAGTAATCGTTGTCGATGAGAAAGCGCATGCGCTCTTCGAAGTTGTGGAAGAACACCGTGTTCTGGTTGACGTGCTGCAGGAAGTACTGGCGCGCCGCCTCACGGTCTTTGTCGAACTGGATCAGACCATTGGCGTCGTACAGGTTCAGCATCGCGTTCAGCGAGTGGTAATCCATGTCGCTGACCTTCGAAGAAGCGTGCTCTGGCTCCATTACTGCGGTGGTGGTTGCTGAATCCAAAACTGTTCCAATCCTTCTCTGACGGCGGTGACGTCGTCGGGTGTTCCAAAAAGTTCAAAACGATACAGGTAGGGAACCTGTAGTTTCTTGGCGATGATGTTGCCTGCAAGACCGTAGGCCTCACCGAAGTTGGTGTTGCCTGCCGCGATGACGCCTCGGCAAAGCCCTCGGTTGTGCTCGTCGTTGAGAAACCTGATGACCTGCTTTGGCACCGCCTTGGTGTCGGGGCCCCCACCGTAGGTGGGCACGATGAGCACGTAAGGCTCATCGACCACGAGCGGCTCGTCTTTTGCGTAGAGCGGAATGCGCTTCGCCGGAAGCCCCAGCTTGTGCACGAAGCGGTCGGTGTTGCCCGAAATGCTTGAGAAGTAGACCAGGGTCGACATCTCTCGCCTCTCTTTCACCACGTCTCGCCGCGTGCGCGCCGCCGGAGCGGGTCGCGTGAAATCAGTGCGTGATCTCACCGACCCGAACCATTTCAGTCGGTGAGGCGGCTTGCGAGAGCCGAGATCTTGTCGGGGCGGAAGCCCGACCAGTGCTCGTCATCGGTGACGACGACGGGCGCCTGCAGGTAGCCCAGCTCTTTCACCGTCTCAAGCGCCGCAGGATCTTCAGAAAGATCAACAATGTCGTATTCGATGCCCTTGCTATCAAGAGCTCGGTAGGTTGCATTGCACTGCACGCACGACGGCTTGGTGTACACGGTAGTAGCCATGCTCACGCCCTTTCCTCAAAAACCATTTTACCTCGCCCGAGGCACAACATCTAGTGAACCATACGAAGTCCGACCACAACATGATGTAGTTACATCAATGTAGTTCTCCACCGACTTTCCACCGCAAAAGTCGTGTTACTGGGGAGAGTGCGTGGCGTATTTCCGCGCCTCTTTGAGAGTTATCCACAGGCAGTGGAGGGGGAAAGAATATTTGCCCACACGCTTGCCTCGGCGTGTCGCGAATAGGTCGCTCTCAGGAGTGGGCGGGGCGCGGCCGTCGCGCCAAAAAGTGGGGTGTGGTTTCATGCCGCCAGACTAGGTTCGACCACTGACATTGAGCGTGGCGACTCCTGGTCACGACCGAAGAACTCAAGCGCCACCGGCCCGCGCTCAGCCGCACACACAGGCGGCACCGGTCACACGTGGTGGTACGGGCGACCGCCGGCAATCTCTTGCGCTCGGTACAGTTGCTCGGCGAGGATCAACCGCACGAGCTGGTGCGGAAACACGAGCTTCGAAAGGCTCCACACGAAATCGGCCCGCTGGCGCACCCGATCATCAACTCCGTAAGCCCCGCCAATGATGACCGCGACCTGTTTCGACGAATCGAACGCACCCTGCAGCCGAGAGGCGAGCGCCGGCGAATCGACGTTCTGGCCGCGCTCATCGAGCAGCACGACGAAGGCATCGCGATCCAGCTTCGAAAGAATTCGATCTGACTCTTCTGCGCGTGCCGCTTCGCCCTCGCGAGCCGAGTGCGGCAGCAACTGCCACGTGACGTCGAACGGTTTGCGCAGCCGCTGCTCGTAGCGGGCGATACCGTCGCCGACCCAGTTCTCATGCTTCTTGCCGATGGCGAGGATTCGAATGGACATCAGAACACCATAATTCAGTCGACGCGAAGGGTTTCGAGGTACCCGGCGATGCGCCCGATGGCCTCGGTCAGCACCGGCACCGTCGGCAGCGTCACGAACCTCAGGTGATCGGGCGTCGGCAGGTTGAAGCCGCGCCCGTTGGTCACCATCACGTGCGTGGCGCGCAGCAGCTCGATCACGAAGCGCTGATCGTCGGCGATCGGATAGCGCTCGGGGTCGAGCTTCGGAAACAGGTACATTGCGCCGCCGGGCAGCGCACAGCTCACGCCGGGGATCGCGGTGAGCAGCGAATGCGCGGTATCGCGCTGCTCGCGCAACCGGCCGCCTGGCAGGCAGAGCTCGGCAATGCCCGACCAGTTCGACTCGGGTGAGAGCGCGACCGAGATCGCATGCTGCCCTGGCACGTTGGCGCACATGCGCATGTTCGCGAGCAGAGTGAGGCCCTCGAGAAAGTCGGCCGCGATCCCTCTATTGCCCGAAGCAAGCACCCAGCCCGAGCGATACCCGGCGACCCGCTGCACCTTCGAGAGGCCGCTAAAAGTGAGGCACAGGGTTTCGGTCGCGTGCAGCGCCGCGTGCTCGTGCGTCGCACCCCCATACAAAATGTGGTCGTAGATTTCGTCTGCCATCAGCACGAGGGCGTGCCGCTCGGCCAGCGCCGCGAAGCCACGCACCAGCTCGGCCGAATACACCGCACCCGTGGGGTTGTTCGGGTTGATCAGCACGATGCCCTTCGTGCGCTCGGTCACGAGGTCTTCGATGGCGGCGAGATCGGGCATCCAGCCGTTCTGCTCGTCGCACGGGTAGTGCACGGCGAGGCCGCCCGAGAGCGTCACCTGCGCGGTCCAGAGCGGGTAGTCGGGCGCTGGCACCAAGATTTCGTCGCCGGGGCTCACGAGGGCCTGCAGCACGAGCGAGATCAGCTCGCTCACGCCGTTGCCGATGAGCACGTCGTCGGGGCCGACGTCGGCGATGCCCAACTCGGTGTAGTGCCTGGCCACCGCCTCGCGCGCCGGCAGAATGCCGCGGGAGTCGCTGTACCCCTGCGCATCGGGCAGCGCCCTGCGCAGCGCCTCGACGATCTCGGGCGGCGCCTCGAAGCCGAAGGGCGCGGGGTTGCCGATGTTGAGCTTCAGAATGCGGTGGCCCTCGCGCTCAAGCCGCTCGGCCTCCTGCAGAATCGGACCGCGCACGTCGTAGCGCACGCCGCTGAGTTTGCTTGACTGGGTGATCTGGCGCACGAGCAAGATTTTACTCCCCGCGACAGCGTCGCGTCGGCATTCCCTCCGCGGGCTCGCGGCCAAGATGTGGGCAGTAGGTGTTGCCTCGCACGCGAGAAGGCAACACCTACTGCCCACCTGCGCGGAGCAGGGCGGCGGCGGAACTGCGCGGCGGCGGAATAGGGCGACGGAACTGCGCGGCGGCGGGTCGGCGCGACAGCGGGCATACTGTCTCAATGGAACCGTCGATTGAGCTCACTCCGGCCGCACCAGGCGACCTTTCCAACATCGTCGCGCTCGTTCGCGCCGCCTACTCCCCCTATGTCGAGCGAATCGGCCGGGAGCCAGCACCCATGTCGGACGACTATCGCGCCCTGATCGCAGCTGAAAAGGTGACGCTCGCACGCACGCCCACCGGCCACGAAGCGACGAGCGGTATCGTGCGGTTCCCCGAGATTCTCGGCCTGATCGTGACCGAGCAACAGCCAGACCACCTGCTCATCGAGAATATCGCCGTGTCTCCCGCAGCCCAGGGGCTCGGCATTGGGGGCATGCTGCTCGAGCACGCCTACGCCGAGGCGCGTGCACTCGGGCTTGCCGAGGTGAAGCTCTATACAAACGCGAAGATGACCGAGAACCTGAGCTACTACCCGCGCCGCGGCTTTGTCGAGGTTGACCGCCGCCGCGAGAGCGGCTTCGACCGCGTCTACTTCACGCGCTCGGTGGCCGAGTGAGGTTCGCCAACTGAGTGAGGCTCGCTGGCTGAGCGAGCCCCGGCAACCGAACGCACCCGCCCCGATGGAGCCACCCCTCAGCTCTGCTGCGCGTAGAGCTCGGCGTATGCCCCGTCGAACTCGAGCAGCTCGTCATGCGTGCCCTGCTCGATGATGCGACCGGCCGACACGACGTAGATGCGGTCGGCATCGACGACGGTCGAGAGCCGGTGCGCGATCGCGATCGTGGTGCGGCCGCTGCGCGCATCATCGAGGGCGCGCTGCACGATGCGCTCGTTCACGGTGTCGAGCGCACTCGTCGCCTCGTCGAGCACGAGCACGCGCGGGTTCTTGAGCAGCACGCGCGCAATCGCGATCCTCTGCTTCTCGCCGCCCGATAGCCGGTATCCGCGCTCGCCCACGACGGTGTCATAGCCGTCTTCGAACGTCATGATCGTGTCGTGAATGTTCGCCAGCCGCGCCGCCTCTTCAATCTGCTGCTGCGTCGCACCCGGCAGCGCGTAGCGCAGGTTCTCGGCAATCGTCGCGTGAAACAGATAGGGCTCTTGTGTGACCACGCCGATGCGATCCATGAGCGGCTCCTGGCGCAGCGTTCGCACGTCGTCACCCGCGTAGCTCACGGTGCCCTCGGTGGCTTCGTAGAGGCGCGGGATCAGCGAACCGATGGTGGTCTTGCCCGACCCCGAGGCGCCCACAAAGGCCACGAACTCGCCCGGTTCGACGGTGAACGACACCCGGTCGAGGGTGGGCTGTGCCTCGGACGAGGCGTCAGGGTAGCGAAAGGTGACGTGGTCGAATTGCACGCGGCCCGCACGACCGGGTTCGTCGCTTGGCTCAGAAGCGTCTGGGGCATCGAGGATCGCCGGGCGCAGGTCGAGGTACTCGAAGATGCGGGCAAATAGCGCCTTCGAGGTCTGCAGGTCGAGCGCGACGCGCATGAGCGCCATCATTGGGAAGAGCAGCCTTGCCTGCACCGTTGTGAAGGCGACGATCGTTCCGGCGGTGATGCCCGCGTCGAACCCCTGACCCTGCGCCCGGGCGATGAGCCAGCCAGAGACGAGGTAGACGATGGCCGGCACGGCCGACATGAAGATCTGAATGGCGCCGAAGAACAGCTGCCCGCTCATGGCCTGCCGCACCTGCAGTTCGATCTGATTGCTGTTCTCAGAGGCGTAGCGCTCGGTCTCCGTGCTCTGGCGCGAATATGTCTTTGCGAGCAGCACCCCCGAAACCGAGAGTGCTTCTTGCGTGATCGCGCTCATCTCGCTCAGCGACTCCTGGGTTTCGCCCGCGATGCGCGCCCTGATCTGGCCGACCTTGCGCTGGCCAAGCACGAGCGCCGGCAGCAGGATGAGCGCGATGATCGTGAGCTGCCAGCTGAGCAGCAGCATCGCGACGAACGCGGCGATCACCGTGACGGTATTGCCGATCACGCTCGAGACGGTGTTCGAGAGCACGCTCGCGACGCCCCCGACGTCGTTCTGCAGGCGCGACTGGATCACCCCGGTCTTCGTGCGGGTGAAGAAGCCGAGTTCCATCGACTGCAGGTGCGAGAAGAGCTTGACCCTGAGGTCACCCATGACCTGGTTGCCGACCCTCGCCGTGAATCTCGTCTGCACGATACCGAGCACCTGGCTCACGACGAACACCAGCAGCATGGCGAGCACGAGCCACAGCAGCACGGGCATGTTCGGGGTGCCCGCGGCCGGAAACAGCCCGTCGTCGAAGACGCGCTGCGTGATCAGGGGAGGCAGAATGCCGAGGGCGGCCGACACGAGCACGAGAGCAACGATGACGCCGAGTTGCAGCCGGTAGGGCGTGAAGAGTTCGGCGATGCGGGCACCAAGGCGATCTACCTTAGGCGCCTGCTTGTTGAGCTCGCGCTGCTTCTCGAAGTCGCCGCCGCTGACGCGCGACCCGCGGCCACCACCGCCGCCGCCGTGTGCTCCCTGGCCCATACTCATGCTTCGGAGACTACTCCGTACCCACGACAAATGCGTGCCGAACCGGGCCGCTTCCGCTCAGGGCGCAGTGGGCGGGCCGACGCCCGCCGATCCTCTTCGAAAATCTAGCGCTGCCGCCAGTACCCGCAGAACTTGACCGCCGACTTCGGCACCCCGAGCTCGTTCACGAGGTGCTTGCGGCCGCCGCTCGCGAGCTGCTGCTCGCCAACGACGAACGCCGAGAGCTGCCCTGGGTCGACAGCGCCGACGGTCGCGACCTGCTTCAGCGTGTCGAGCGCTAGCGCGCCGGGGCGCGACGACTCGGGTCGCACGATCCAGTGCTGGCGCACGCCCGCGGGGCCGGGCGCGGGCTGACGATCTGCGGCGTCGGGAACTTCGATGATCGCGTCGCCAACCGTGTGCGCAGGCAGGTCGCGCAGCACCCCGAGCAGCGCGGGCAACGCGCTCTCTTCGCCCGCGAGCAGCACCCGGGCAGTATCGGGGTTCGGGGTGAAGCCGCAGCCCTGGTCGAGCAGCGCGACGGGCGAACCGATCGGCAGCGAGGCGGCCCAGTTGCCGGCGAAGCCCTCGGTGCCGTGCACGACAAAGTCGATGTCCATCTCGCCCTGCTCGGCGCGAAACTCGCGCACGGTGTAGTTGCGAATCACGGGCCTGGTCGCCTTCGGCAGCGAGAGGTACTTGAGGTAGCCGCGCATGTCGAAGCGGTCGGAGAGCCGGTCGAAGCAGGTCTCTTCGGCGATGGGAAGCGCGAGCCTGAGCCACTGATCGAAGCCGAGATGACGCCAGTTCTGCAGCACTTCACCACCGAAGGTCACGCGCACGAAGTGCGGTGAGATCCTTTGGGCTCGCTCGACCTCTGCCCGCACGAGACCCGTCGTCGCGTGATCGACCGCGATGTTTGACGCTACCAAGCCTGCCTCTTCTCGTTGCTTCAGCTTTGGCCGTTGCCCGGCGCTACGAAACCAGAATCCACCCTAAACGCATTCATCTGATGATTCAAGAGAGTGGCGGTTTCGCCGCGGGCTATTTCCCAGACTGCGGGAGCCGTGCAGAGATCGGCTACTCTGCGACCGCCTCGGGGGTAACCGTGACTGGACCGGTTCGTGCAGGTCGCCTCACGAAGAACACGGCGATGATTGCGCCAACGAGGATCACGCCCATCGGCATGAGAATCGACTGCCCCATCGCGGTCGCAAACCCGGGTTGCAGCGCCTCGGGGAGCGCACCGACGTGACCGCCCTCGGCGAAGCCACCGGCGGCCGAAGCCGCCTCGCCGAACTGCGCGGTGAGCGTCGCCTGCATCAGCACGGCCATCGCCGCCGAGCCGAGCACGGCGCCCACCTGGCGGCTCGTGTTGTAAACGCCCGACCCCGCGCCCGCGAGGCGGGGCGCGAGCGCGAACGTGGTGATCGACGCGAGTGGGCCCCACATGAATGCGTTGCCGAGGCCGAGCACGGCGCTCGGAACCAGCAGCAGCCAGAGCGGGGTATCGGGCGTCGACAGCGTGAAGTAGAGCAGCATGCCCGCGGCCACACCGACCAGGCCGAAGATCGGCAGCCGGCGCGGTTCACGCCGGTCGATGAGCAGACCGACGGGGCGCGCGAGCGCGATTGAGAGCACCGCCATCGGCACCATCATGAGCGCCGACTGGGTGGGAGTGAGCCCCTTTACCAGCTGCAGGTAGAACATCATCGGCAGGCTCATGCTCGTGACCGAAAACCCGACAGTAATAATGACGAGCGTGCCGACCGAGAAGTTGCGGTCGCGAAAGATCTCGAGCGGGATCAGAGGCTCGCCGCGCTGCACGCGCTGCCAGACGAAGAAGAGCGCGAGCACGAGTAGGCCGACAATGATGAGGCCCCACACGGTAATCGGACCCCAGATCACACCCCAGTCGTAGCTCTCGCCCTCCTGAATGCCGAACACCAGCAGAAACATGCCGACCGCGCTGAGCGCGACGCCCAGCCAGTCGAAGCGGTGCGCGTTCGTCGGCAGCACCGGCACGAAGCGCAGGGTCAGCACGAACGCGATCACGCCGACGGGGATGTTGATGAAGAAGATCCACTCCCAGCCGAGCGAGTCGAGCAGAAAGCCGCCAAGGATCGGCCCAATCAGCGTCGCCGCCCCTGCCGTGACGCCCCAGATCGCCATTGCCGATCCTCGCTCCCTCGGAGCAAAAATGCGGGTGATCACAGCCATCGTCTGCGGCGTCATCATCGACGCACCGAGCCCCTGGAACACGCGCGCGGCGACGAGCATCTCGATACTGGGCGAAAGCCCGCAGGCGAGCGACGAGAGCGTGAAGGTTGCGAGACCGATCAGGTAGATGCGGCGCGGGCCGAAGCGGTCGCCAAGGCGGCCGGTGATCAGCAGCGGTACGGCGTAGGCGAGCAGGTAGGCGCTCGTCGCCCAGAGAGTCGCCGTCATGGTGGTCTCGAGCGCGCCCATGATCGAGGGGTTGGCGACCGACACGATCGTGGTGTCGACGAGGATCATGAAGAAGCCGAGCACCAGCGTCCAGAGGGCGGCCCAGGGGTTGATCTTCGGATCGGGCTGGGATTCTGCTGCGCTACTCACCAGGCAAGCTTACGCGCCCGCCTCACGCCCGAGACTCGGCGCGACAAGCCTCGCCGTGTAGGCAGATGTGCCATCTGGAGCGCGTCGGTGGCACAAATGGCTGCACGTGCGCCGAGCCTGCACCTCGAAGCGAGCTCGCAGCCTCGACCGTCACCTACCTCACCCCGGTCGTCGGCGTCACGTTCGGGGCGCTGTTTCTCGGTGAGAGCGTGCACTGGAACGAGCCCGTCGGCGGTCTCATCGTGATTCTCGGCATCGTCGCGAGCCAGGGTTTGCTCGAAAAGTTCAGAAAGCCTGTGGTCGCGTCGGCTGCATAGGGGCGAGGATCATCCCACCCGCGCGCACTGCGCCTCGCGGCAATAATAGAACCATGCGACCCCAGCCGTACCAGCCCACCGGTCGAGTCACCCTGATCGTCGATGCGCTCGCGAAGCCGGAGTCGAGCGAGGCGGTTCAGACACTGATCGGGGCACTCGGCGGCCGCGTGATCTCTGAAACCGAACGACTCATCGGCGAACCGCCCACCCGCTCGCGCCACCTGCGCTGCGCCGATGGCGGCGAGATCATTCTGCACGACGGCGCGGTCGTGGCGGTGCTGCTGCGCTTCGCGCCGACCGACCCCACTATGCGGCCCGCCCAGCTCGCCGACTGGCTGCCCGGAACGTCGAACGAGACAACGTACACCGACTTGAAGCAACTCCTGCAGAGCCCCTGGCTCTTCAGCAATGGAGCCCGCTGCTTCGAGCTCGAAGGCGGCTATCTGCGCCTGGTCACCCGGGGCTACTCGCAGGTGCTCGACAGGGTCGTGTTTGACGCAGAGAGCCCCAAAGGTCGTTGGTGGCCCGAACGCGACGACTGTGCCGCATGCAGCGATTTGATTGTGCGACTACAAGCTCCCAGCGCAGGCGACCCAGCTCTCGATGGCGCCCCGGCACCCATGCACCTCGAACGCACGATCGATGCACTGGCAGCGGCCATCGCCGACAAGCGACTCTCGCCAGTCGAGTCGCGTCTCCCGCTCGGCGACGTGTTGGCGCTGCGCGATTCAGGCCTCATGAGTGTCATCGAAAGTCAGGCTTCATGCCGATCCTGCTCGCGTCTACTCTGCCTCACGCTGCAACGAGGTGAAGCGCCGGCGCTGAGCTACGTCGAGCACGACGCTGCGATATGGCGCCAATTCGAGGCGGCACCCCCGGTCGAGCAGTGGGGCAGCCCCGAGAGAATCGCCGCCGAACCCGAGCCCATGCGCTACGTCGATCACGAGCCCGGCACATGGTTTCTTGTCGAGCGCGGCGACGAGCTGTTTCTTGATGCGCGCTACAGCTACAGCGCCCTCATCGATGATTCGGCACTGATCCTCTTAGACGAAAACGAAACTGCCGCGTATCGCGAGGGTGGACACGAGTACTTGACAACGCTCGCTCACGACATTCATAACAGTGCTCCGTATCGAGAGGAGTCGAAGTACCGCGAACGAGATCTATTTCGCGGCGAGGGCAGCAAGGAATACCGAAATCTGGTGCGAGCGGCGATCGCCGAGCACACCTGGGTCGCCGAGCAGCGCCGAGCTGCGGGAAGGCAGTAGCGCGACCGCGAGCGGCGAGGGCAACGAGCCCCATCAACTCGCGAACGGAGCGAACAATTTGCGCATCACCGCATCGCGCGGCCCGGCAGCCAGACATACTGAAGCGCATGGCACTCTCTGACACCCAGCTCGCGCCCCCGGCCCGACCGGCGCACCAGCGGGTGCGCTACGTCGGCATCGACCTCGCGCGTTTCATCGCGATCGCCGGCATGATGGCCGCGCACCTGCTCGCGCCGCTGGCAATGTTTCCCGGCGTCAGCGATTCCGATCGCGAGCTCGCGATGGGAACAAGCCTCATCTCGAACGGCGCCCCCGCCGCGCTCTTCGCCGTGCTCGGCGGCGTGAGCATCGTCTTCGCGACGCGCAAGCAGCTGAGTGGCGGCCTGGTGGGCAAGGCGATGGCGTCGGTCGCGGTGCGCGGCGTGGTGCTCATCGTGCTCGGGGTGCTGCTCGGGTTCGTCGACAACAACATCATTGTGATCTTGGCGTACTACGGTGTCGCGATGATCCTTGTCGCGCCGCTCATCAAGGCGAAGAGCTGGGTGCTCGCGAGCCTCGCGGCGGTGCTCGGCCTCGGCTTCGGCTGGCTGAACATCACACTGCGCCGCTCGCTCGAGGTGCACATGGAAGGCCCCCATATCAATGTCGGGTTCATCACGAGCGACCCGCTCGGCACGCTGCGCGCGATCTTCGTGACGGGCGAATACCCCGCAATCACCTGGGTGACCTACCTGCTCGTCGGCATGCTGATCGGCCGGGCACTCACCAGCGCCACCGCGCGAGGTGCTCTTGGGCGCACCGCCGCGAAGCTCGCGGTCATCGGCGGCGCGGTCTTCGTCGTATCGCAGCTCGTCTCGAACTGGCTGCTCGGCAAGCTGATCGACTTCGGTGTCATTGAGCCGCAAGCGTCGCAGCAGATGTCACACACTGAGATATTGCAGGCCGCACAGACCCAGCTGTTGCAGGTTGGCGGCAGCGGGGCTCCCCCGTCGCCGCACATTGTCTCGCAGCTGCTTGCTGTGCCGCACTCGGGCTCGATCATGGATCTCGCGCGCACCATCGCGCTCTCGGCGCTCGTGATCGGGCTGCTGGTGTGGCTCTGCGACCGGGAGCGACCCCAGGCGTCTGCCTCTGTGGCTACTAGCCCCGGATTGGGCGCCCGCCTGCTCGACACCGTGCGCGCCGCGGGTGCCGCACCCCTCACCATCTACACGACGCACATCGTCGTGTCGGGAATCATCCAGGGAACGTTCTTTCGTTCGGCCGAGCAAGCTGGCGGTCTGCCCGAAACCGGGATTCCCTGGTGGGTCATGGGCCCTGGCGCACTGGCGCTACAGCTGGCGGGCGTGCTCGCGATCGGCGCCGTGCTCTCGATCACGAAGCGCCGCGGCCCCCTCGAGACGCTGCTCTCGAAGATCGTCGGATTCGTGGTGCGGTAGGGCGCCGTCTGTTCGACGCTCCTATTCGGCGGCGGCCTCGTCGATCGCGGCTGCACCAATCGCAGCCTCAAGGCGCTCGAGCTTGCCGTCGAGCTCACCCTCGTAGCCCGGGCGAATGTCGGCCTTCATCACGAGCGAGACTCGCGAGCCGTAGGGCAGCACGGCCTCGGTCGCGCGTTTCACTACGTCGAACACTTCGTCCCACTCCCCCTCGATCTCGGTGAACATGCTGCTCGTGCGGTGCGGCAGGCCCGACTCGCGCACGACGCGAATCGCCTCGGCCACCGCCTTCGAGACCGAACCTTCGTCGTTGGTCGCGGGACCGGCCGGGCCGACACCGCTCGGGGCAACAGAAAATGCGAGGATCACAGTCGTTCCTTACTCTTGAGGCGTTGCAGTCCAGCGTAGCGATGGGCTCAGCGCGGCTCTCCATCTGCATAAGCGCGCACGTCATCGTCGACCCAGCCGAGCGAGCGCTCGACCGCACGGTTCCAGAGGCGCAGGCGGCGGTCGCGATCCTCGGCCCCCATTCTGGGCACCCAGCGTCGGCCCTCGCGAACCAAGCTGCCCAACTCGTCGAGGCTCGACCAGACCCCGGTCGCGAGGCCAGCGGCAAACGCGGCACCGAGCGCGGTCGTTTCGAGGATCTCGGGCCGCACCACGTCGATGCCGAGCATGTCGGCCTGAAACTGCATCATCATGTCGCTGACCGAGCCACCCCCGTCGACGCGAAGCTCGCCCAGGCGCACTCCGGTGTCGGCCGCCGCGGCCTCGATCACCTCGATCGTCTGGTAGACGCTCGCCTCGCTCGCCGCCCGCACGAGGTGCGCACGAGTGACGAAGCGGGTGAGCCCGACGATCACGCCGCGGGCGTCGGGCTGCCAGCGCGGCGCAAAGAGGCCCGAGAACGCGGGCACGATGAACGCTCCGCCGGTGTCGGGCACGCTCGAGGCGAGACCCTCGATCTCGGTCGAGTCGCGCAACATGCCGAGGTTGTCGCGCAGCCAGTGGTGCAGTGACCCCGCGACGGCGACCGAGCCCTCGAGCGCGTACACGGGCTTTTGGTCGCCGACTCGGTAGGCGACCGTCGTGAGCAAGCCGTTGCCCGAGAAGACCGGCTCTTCACCCGTGTTCACTATCAAGAAGCCGCCCGTGCCGAAGGTGTGCTTGGCGTTGCCGGGCGCGAACGCTGCCTGGCCGAAGGTGGCCGCCTGCTGGTCGCCGAGCACGCCCGCGATCGGCACGCCCTCGAGGCCTGGCACGCCGCGGATCTCGCCGATCCTCTCAGAACTCGACACGATATTCGGCAGCATGCTGCGCGGAATGCCAAAAGTCTCGAGCGCAGTATCGCTCCAGTCGAGGGTCTCGAGGTCGCAGAGCTGGGTGCGGCTCGCGTTCGTGACGTCGGTGACGTGGCTCGCGCCGCCGGTGAGGTTGAAAATCAGCCACGAATCGATCGTGCCGAAGCGCAGCTCGCCGCGGCCGGCACGCTCGCGGGCACCCGGAATCTCGTCGAGGATCCACCGCACTTTGCCCGCCGAGAAGTAGCTCGCGAGCGGCAGGCCGGTGATCTTTCTGAGCCGCTCGGAGCCGTAGGGCTGGCCTGTTGCCGGGTCTGCTTCTGCGGCGAGCGCGTCGATGATCGGCTGCACGCGGGTATCTTGCCAGACGATGGCGTCGGCGATGGGCTCGCCAGTCTTCGCATCCCAGACCAGCGTCGTCTCGCGCTGGTTGGTGATGCCAATGCCCGCGATTCGCTCGCGGCCGAGCCGGGCCTTGCCGAGCGCCTCGCGCAGCAGCGTCTTGGTCGTCTGCCAGATCTCGGTCGCATCGTGCCCGACCCAGCCGGGCTTCTCGAAGATCTGCCGGTGCTCGCGCTGCGCATTCGCAACCTCGCGCGCCTTGCGATCGAACACGATCACGCGGGTGCTCGTGGTGCCCTGATCAATAGCGATGACGTGGTCTGCGGTGTGCTGCGTTGCCATATTGCGAGCCTACCCGCGCCGAGGGGCTTGTGCGGGGCAGGGTGATCCTCTGCCGTGGCAATGCCCGTGCTCTCTGCGTGCGAGAAATGCGATACGTACGAGAATTTGCCCGATTTTCTCGCACGAAACGCATATCTCGCACGCAATGCCCCGCCTGTAGCGGCACGGCGAAGTCACGCAGCGAGGTAGTGCCCCGCACACCCGCGGAAGTAGACTTGACCCCATGTCTGACACACTGCGCCTCGCTTCCGTGAACGTGAACGGCATCCGTGCCGCATACCGCAAGGGCATGGGCGACTGGCTCGAGAACCGCGGCATCGATGTGCTCGCGATGCAAGAGGTGCGCGCCGACGACTCGCACCTCGAAGAGCTGTTCGGCAGCGTCGAAGACAGCGGTTGGCACATTCTGCATGACCCCTGCAACATCAAGGGTCGCGCGGGCGTCGCGATTGCGAGCCGCGTGCCCGCCACGGCGCACCGCATTGGCCTGGGCGGCGCAGACCTGCAAGACAGCATCCAGTCGAGCGGCCGTTGGCTCGAGGCCGACTTCGAGCTCGGCGGCAAGCCGTTCACCGTGGTCAGCACCTACGTGCACTCGGGCGAGGTCGACACCCCCAAGCAAGAGGCGAAGTGGGCGTTTCTCGACGCCATGGGCCCGCGCCTCACCGAGCTCGCGGCCGAGCGCGAGTACGCGGCGATCGTCGGCGACCTGAACGTCGGGCACCGCGAGTTCGACATCAAGAACTGGAAGGGCAACGTGAAGCGCGCCGGCTTTCTGCCCCGCGAGCGCTCATACTTCGACCGTTTCTTCGGCCCGCTCGGCGAGAACGTGATCGGCGTCGACGGCACCGAGGGCACCGGCTTCGGCTGGGTCGACGTGGGGCGCCGCTTCGCCGGCGAGGTCGACGGCCCCTACACCTGGTGGTCGAACCGCGGTCAGGCGTTCGACAACGACACCGGTTGGCGCATCGACTACCACGTGGTCACCCCGAAGCTCGCAGAGCGAGTGACAAATTATGCGGTGGATCGCGCCGCATCATACGACGCACGATGGTCTGATCACGCGCCTGTCGTGGTCGACTACACGGCGTAGCGCTCAGCCAGCGGGGGGCAGGGATTTGGCACCGCAGATCCATCCGCTTCGGCTTTGCCGAAGCTCCCGCCAGTCCCGGCCATGCGGCAATAATCGGAAGCGTCGCCCCACCTCACGTTTTGAAACCCGAAAGAAGTTCACACCCCATGACTCATCCCGCAAAGCCCACACTGTTCAGTGGCATGCAGCCCTCAGGCGATTCGCTGCACCTCGGCAACTACATCGGCGCGCTCAGCCAGTGGACGCAGATGCAAGAGGACTACGATGCGATCTTCTGCGTCGTGAACCTGCACGCCATCACCGTGCCGCAAGACCCCGCCGAGCTGGTGCTGCGCACACGACGCACGGCCGCACAGTACATTGCCGCCGGCATCGACCCCGAGAAGTCGACGCTGTTCGTGCAGTCGCAGGTGTCGGCCCACGCCGAGCTCGCTTGGGTGCTCAACACGATCACGGGCTTCGGCGAGGCGAGTCGCATGACGCAGTTCAAAGACAAGTCGCAGAAGAACGGTGCCGACGCCTCGTCGGTCGGCCTCTTCACCTACCCGATTCTGATGGCAGCCGACATTCTGCTGTATCAGGCCGCGAGCGTTCCCGTGGGCGAGGATCAGCGCCAGCACGTGGAGCTGACGCGCGACCTCGCGACGCGCTTCAACTCGCGCTTCGGCGAGACCTTTGTGGTGCCCGAGGCGCATATTGTCAAAGAGACGGCGAAGATCTACGACCTGCAGAACCCGACTGCGAAGATGTCGAAGTCGGCCGAGACCGAGGCCGGGCTCATCAAGGTGCTCGACCCAGCGAACGTGACCACGAAGAAGATCATGCGCGCGGTGACCGACGATGGCGCCGAGATTCGCTTCGACCGCGCCGAGAAGCCTGGCGTCTCGAACCTGCTGACCATCTTCTCGGTGCTGTCGGGCCGCACGATCGAGTCGATCGAGGCCGAGTTCGCGGGTCTCGGATACGGGCACCTGAAGAAGGCCGTTGCCGAGGTCGTCGAGGCGTCACTCACGCCTGTGCGCGAGCGCACCGAAGAGCTCATGGCCGACCCCGCCGAACTCGACCGCCTGCTGGCGCGCGGCGCGGATCGCGCGAACGAGCTCGCCTCGGCGACCCTCGCGAAGGTCTACGACGCAGTCGGGCTGCTGCGCCCCTAGCTTCTTTCGGGCGCAGGGCCCCGCCTCGCCGTCACCGGCCTGCGCTGATCCTCGTCGCACTCAACTTGCTCGACACTCGTGTACCCGCAGCCGTGATCCCTAAACTGAACACATGGCCCTAAAGCTCAAGGCAGCGCTGCGTCGCGCCCCATTCGCGATCATCTTCACCGTCGTGCTCATTTCGGTTGGTGCGATCAGCGGTGCGCTGTTCTCTGCTGCTTCAGAGAAGCCGTGGTTCGCGTCGGTCGCAACCGGCATTCCGGCGTTCGCCGAGGGGCGTTGGTGGTCACCGCTCACCTCGATGTTCTTCGTCGACCAACCCTGGGTCTACCTCACGCTCACCCCACTGCTGCTCGGCAGCCTGGTCTGGGCCGAGTGGCGCTTCGGCACGCTGCGCACGATCGCACTCTTTGTCTCCGGGCACCTGGTCGGCGTGTTCGGCGGCGCGCTCGTCGTGTGGCTGCTCGCACTCGCCGGCTCGCAGTGGGCGGGCCGGTTGCAGACTCACCTCGACGTCGGGCCCTCGTGCGGCGCGATCGCCGCGCTCGTGTTCGCAATCGCCACGCTGCCGTCGCCGTGGCGTCTGCGCGCGCGAGCGCTCGTCATCGTGTGGATTCTGCTCTCGGTGCTCTACCTCGGCGAGATCTACGACGTCGAGCACGCCGTCACCCTTGCGGTCGCGCTCGCGGTGAGCGGTTCGCTGCCCGCGTTCAGGCACCGCGGCGGGCGCCCCACCGAGCGCGAGTGGCGCTTTCTCGCGTTCGCGGGCCTCATCACCGTTGGCGCAATGCAGATCTTCGACCTCGCCGTACCCACGAACGGGCCGCTCGGCAGCAACACCCCGGTCGCCTCATGGATCGACGTGGCCACCGACCTCGTCGTGATCCTGCTCGTCGCGAACGGCATTCGCCGCGGCTACCGCGTCGCCTGGATCGTCACACTCTGCCTCGTCGCCTTCAATCTGCTGACGGCGGGGCTCGCCTTCGCCGTGGTGCCGCTGCTCGTGCAGACGGGGCTGCTCGACAGCCCAGCCGAGGTGCTTGGGCTGATCCTCGCCCCCGCAATTCTGTGGATCGGCCAGGCCGTGATTCTCATCGCGGGCCGCGGCGCGTTTCGCGTCTCGATGCGCTCGTCAAAGCGCGTGCTCGACGCGACCACCGTGACGCCCGCCGAGAGCGAGCAGCACCTGAAACAGCACGGCGGCGGCACCATCTCGTGGATGACGACGTGGCCGCTCAACCGACACGTCGCCCTCGCCGACGGCAGCGCCGGGTTTCAGTCGCACGCCGGGGTCGCGATTATGCTGGGCGATGCTCTCGTCTCCGAGGATCGCCAGGCGGACGCCATCGAAGAGTTTGCGGGCGCGGCGCAGCGCGCGGGGCTGATCCCGGCGCTGTTCTCGGTGGGACAGCGCTCGTTCGACGCGATGCCAGCCGGGTGGCGCTCGCTGATCGTCGCCGAAGACACGATCGTCGATCTGCCCGGGCTCGCGTTCACGGGCAAAGCGTGGGCGGCGGTGCGCGCGGCGATCAACAAGGCCGGGCGCGAAGACATCACGTTTCGCATGACCCGTCTGGCAGACGAGCCCCGGCACGTGGTGACGCAGGTGCGCAAGATCTCTGAGCAGTGGACGGGCGACAAGGCGCTGCCCGAGATGAAGTTCACGCTCGGCACGGTCGACGAGGCACTCGACCCCGAGGTCATGGTGGGGCTCGCTTTCAACGAGGCGGGCGAGATGCAGGGCATCACGTCGTGGCTGCCGGTGTATGGCGCTGCTGGCTCGGGTGCCGACTCTGCTGCCGCTGAACCTGCGTCCGCCGAACCGCAGGTTGTCGGGTGGACGCTCGACGTGATGCGCCGCGCCGACGGCGCGTTCTCGCAGACGATGGAGCTGCTGATCGCCTCGTCGGCACAGTACTTCGCCGAGCACGGCTACCAGTTCGTCTCGCTGTCGGGGGCGCCGTTCATTCACCCCGAGGGTCGCGAACTGACCCCGGTCGACCAGGTGCTGACTCGCATCGGCGAGCTGATCGAACCGATGTACGGCTTCAAGTCGCTGCACCGCTTCAAGCAGAAGTTCAACCCGCGAGAGGAGCCGCTCTACCTGCTCTATCGCGACGAGGGCGATCTGCCCCGCATCGGCGTCGCGCTCACGCGTGCCTATCTGCCTGACGCGACGCTGCGCGATCTGATCCTGTCGGCGGCGCCCGCTTCGGGCTCGTCAGCGCCCGCGCCCGCCTCGGCTGCCGCCTAGTCTGTCTGCGCACTCTGCCTTCCTGGTGCTTGCGAGCTCCAGACTCCAGACTCCGTGCTCCGCGATCCCGCACTGCGCACTGCCTGCCCACGCCCCGCGTCTCCGCGCTTCGCGCACCACGCCCCACGCCCCACGCCCCACGCCCGTCCCGCCCCCGCGCGCCAACTTCTCGCCGGAGTACATGATTTCGCCCGGCGTGCATGGTTTGACACCCGCATAGCATGTACACCGGGCGAAACTATACACATCGGGCCACTCGGGAGCGCTCGACTGGGCACCACGCTCGGAGCGGCCCTCTAACGCGCGGGGTGGAGTGGCCACGGGCTGCTCCTGAGGCTGAGGCCGGGTGGTGCCCGAGCTTAGCTCAGGCGCTGCCCTCAAGCAGCTCGACGCAGGCGTCGGTATCTGCGACCGTGAGCTGCGGCGGATAGAGGCCCATCACGGTGAGCGCGGCTTCGTGGTTCTCTGCCGAGGATCCGGCGCAGGCGTCCGCGGCGATCGTGATGCGGCCGCCCGCGTCGGCACCGGCGAGCGCGGTCGAGATGACACAGCAGTCGGTCGAGACGCCGGTCAGCACCACCGGGGTGCCGCGACCGATGCGGCGCTCGAGCTCGTCGCCCCACTTGCCGAAGGTCGGCAGGTCGAGCGTCGGGTGCGGCGAGAGTGCTTGGGCTTCGGGCACGAGGTCGAAGAGCGGGTCGTCGGCCGGCTGGTCGGCGAATGGCCACGCCTCGAAGTAGTCGCCCCAGCTCGTGCTGCGGTCGGCGGTTGGCAGCCAGCGCGTGACGAGCACGCGGTCGCCCGCCGCTTTCGCAAGGCGTTCGATGTTGTTGAACGCGTCGGCGAAGAAGGGCGAGCCCCAGGCTGAGTCGGGCGAAGCGAAGATTGCCTGCGGATCGATCACCACGAGCCAGGCCCGGCGATCCTCGTCGCTCGTGTTACCGGTGCTCGTCATGCTGCTTCCTGCTGTCGAATCTTGCCCGCGCGTGCGAACCAGGTCACGACGAACGAGACCACGAGGGCGAAGAAGACGCCGAGGTTGGCGTAGGCCCACTCGCCCTCTTTGCCGCCGACGAGGCCGAGCAGGTAGCCCTGCCAGTTGTTCCAGGGGGCGTCTTCGGCGAAGCCGTTGACGACGAAGCCCCAGCCGATGATCGAGGCGACGACCATGGTGCCGATCGAGACCCAGTCCCACGAGCCGTAGCGGCCGCGCGCGTCGAAGAGCGCGTCTTCGTCGTAGTCTTTGCGGCGGCGCAGAATGTCGGCGATGAGAATGCCCGCCCAGGCGGCGAGGGGCACGCCGAGGGTGATGAGGAAGCTCTGGAACGGACCGAGAAAGTCGTCTGAGACGAACACGACCCAGATGGTGCCGAGGGTGAGGATCAGCCCGTCGATGCCTGCGGCCGCGGGGCGCGCGATGCGAATGCCGAGGCTGATCAGGGTGAGGCCCGAGGAGTAGATGCCGAGCACGGCGCCCGAGACGAGCGCGAGCACGGCAGTCAGCAGGAACGGCACGAGCACCCAGACGGGCAGCAGTTTCGCGAGGGCGCCGATGGGGTCGAAGCTGATCTCGGCGGCGAGCGCCGGGTCTGAGCCAGCGAGCAGCAGACCGAAGATCACGAGGATCACGGGCGCGGCGGCACCACCGATGGTGTTCCAGGCGACGATGGCGCCGTCAGAGGCGGTGCGCTTCTGGTAACGCGACCAGTCGGCGGCAATGTTGATCCACCCGAGACCGAAGCCGGTCATGACCATCACGAGCGCGCCGATCACCTGCCCCATGCTGCCGCTCGGCAGCGAGGCAACGGCGGCGAGATCGATGTGCGGGATCGCGAGGATGATGTAGAGGATCGTCACCGCACCCGTGACCCAGGTGAGCAACGACTGCAGCTTCATGATGGTGTGATAGCCGAGCACCGATGCCGCCACGATGAGGGCGGCAACGATGACGGTTGCGATGATCCTCAGCGCAATGCTCTCGCCGTCACCACCGAGCTGCGTGATGACGGTCGCGGTCGCGAGCACCGCCATGATCGCGAGAAAGGTCTCCCAGCCGATCGACGTGAGCCACGAGACGATGCCAGGCACCTTCTGACCGTGCACGCCGAACGCAGCGCGCGAGAGCACCATCGTGGGCGCAGACCCGCGTTTGCCCGCAATCGCGATGAGGCCGCAGAGCAGAAACGAGACGACGATGCCGACGATCGAAACGACGGTCGCCTGCCAAAACGAGATGCCGAAGCCGAGCACAAACGAGCCGTACGACATGCCGAAGACCGAGACGTTCGCGGCGAACCACGGCCAGAACAGATCGCGCGGCTTCGCGGTGCGATCGGACTCGGGCACGATCTCGATGCCGGTTCGCTCGATGCTAAGCGCGCCGGGCTTGGTCGTGCCGGCGCTGGGCGCTGGGATTTCTGTAGACATCTCTGTCTCCTGCTAGGTCTGTCGCGTCGCCGCGCGACGAGCTGGGTGGTGCTTCTCATTCTGGCATCAGGGGCCGACAAGGGGAAAGAACCAAGACGGGCCGGTGAAGCGTTGTGACCAATAGTGATAGTTTGGTCACAACGAAGGGTAACGCAGTGAGCGAATCAAGACGCACGATCGACCTGCCGAGCACAACCATCTCGTACCTCGAGTGGGGCGGCGCGGCGAGTGACGCGCCGAGCGTTGTGCTGCTGCATGGCGGCGGGGCCGACAGCGCCGAGCTTTCGTGGGGCGAGGTCGGGCCCGCGCTAGCTCGCGCTGGGTTTCGCGTCATCGCCCCGGATCACCCGGGCTTCGGCCGCAGCCCCCGAGCGGGGTGGGCGCTCACCCAAGAGCGGCTCGAGCATTACGTCGGCGATTTCGTCGACGGGCTCGGCCTCGACGACTACGTGATCGGCGGACTCTCGCTCGGAGGCGGCCTTACGCTCGGCCACCTGCTCGGTCGCCCCGGATCGGCGCGCGGCGCGATGCTGCTGGGCTCGTTCGCAATCATGCCGCGCCTGAGTGACGGCCCGCTGAGCGCCGTCTCCCAGCTCGGCACCTGGCTGCTGCTGCGCTCGGGGATCCTCGACGCAATGACGCGATCGTATTCGCGCAATGCCGGAGCCATGGAACGCGGGCTGCGGCAGATCGTGCGCAACCCCGAAGCGCGAACCCCTGAGCTGGTGCGCGAGGTCGTCGCCGAGGCTGCGCGCGGCGATTCTCTTGCCGCGTTTGGCGAGTGGCAGCGCGATCAGGTGGGGTGGCGGCGGCTGCGCACCGACTACACCGATCGCCTGCACTCGATTTCGTCGCCGACGCTGATCGTGCATGGCGACCGCGATGGCGGTGTGCCGATCTCTCGTGCGAGGCGGGCAGCGCGACTGCTGCCCCACGCCGGCCTTATCGAAGTCGCGGGCGCCGGGCACTGGGTGCAGCGCGACCGACCGGACATCGTTATCGACGCGATGCTGCGCTTTCTCGAGGGGCTGCGCTGATGCCGCGACCGCTCGTCGCGAACCGACGCGAACGCATTCTCGACGCGGCCGAGCAGCTGGTGCTCGCCGCGGGGTTCGACTCGGTCAGCGTCGCGGCCATCGCCGCGCGCGCCGGGATCGGCAAGGGCGCCGTCTACCTCGAATTCGCGAACAAGCGCGATGTGCTCGATGCGTTGTTGTTGCGGGGCACCGAGCGGTTGCGCGCCCGGGTCGATAGTGAGCTTGGCGAGGATTCGCGGCTCGGTGACGCATACCGATGCGCGGTGCGGGCGCTGCTCGACGACCCACTCATGACAGCGGCATTTCTCGACGATCGGGGCGTGCTCGGCAAACACGTCGAAACAGTGACCGACGGACGCTACCCCACTCGGCACCGCGGGGTCGTCGAGTGGTTGCGGCATCTACAGGCTCGGCGGGCGCTCGCGGGCGATGTCGATCCCGAGCACCTCGCGATCGCACTGTCGAGCGCCACGATCGGACTGTTGTCGGCGAGCCGGCTGATTGGTCCGCTGAACGCTACGCAACTTGAGGGGGCCGTCGAGGCCCTCGCGCGTATGGTTTCTGCCTTCGAGGCGTAGGCTTTGGCTCGGCCTCGTGGCCGCGTGCTGTCGCGAGATTGTCGCGAGTTTTTGATTCAAGGATCCATGAATCTCGTACGGCCTATTGCCTGCAGTGCCTCTGCTGCGCTTAGTTGCCTCAGCCGCTTTCTCTGTTGCCGTCGCTGTCTTTGTCTTCGTCGACAGAGCGCTCGGGCACCCTGTGGAGAGAGTCTTGAAACCCTCCGAAGCTTGCGCCGAGTGCCGATGCGAGGGCTGCGGGGCTGTCGATCCACACTGCGTCGGCGGGATCGGGGAACACCTCGGTGGTATGGGTGCCGGTGATGCCGAGTGAGGAGCCCATGTTCCGATGGCAGTGCGGCGTTGCTCCGGGCGGTGAGTTGCACTTCGGACTTCTTCGTTGCGCCAGGCAACTGCGCTTGAGCTTACCTTCGACCGCCAGTGGCTGATTTTTCTAGATGCGAACTACTCGTGGATCTGCTGGAGCGCCTCTTCGGCGGCGTCTCGCACGAGCGGGTCGCGATCCTGCTCGACAGCAAAGCGCAGGGCGTTCCCGACCGTGGTTCGGGAGTCTTCACCGGGGTGCCGTTCGAGAAGCTGCACGAGCGCGCCGACTGCTGCGACGCGGCATTCGGTGCTGTTGTCAGCGCTAGTGTCGGTGCGCACTCGCCCGCTGAGCAGGTCGAAGTCGGTGGCATCGCCGACCCAGCCGAATGCGATGAACGCGTTGACTTTGCCGTCGTTCCGCTCTGCGTTCGTGAACCGTAGGGCAAGGCCTCGCACCTCGACTCGACCGGCAATTCCGTTCAGCAACGGATCGCACATCTTGGCGAGGGCGAGGATCGCGCGGCCCGGATGCTCTGCCGAATCCGGATCGACCGAAACGATGCTCAGCAGAACGTCTCGCCCGGCCTCGCCATGCTCAGAGAACCGCGAGCGAAGGCTCCGCCGAAAGCCTACGTCCAAGGTCTCATCGTGGATCAGTGACCTGTGCAATTGACCCAAGGGCTGCGCATGATCGCCCAGACAAACGGCATCTCTGCGGCGCTGCCGCAGCGAACTTCATCGGCCCACGCGACGAACTCGGCTTCGGTGCGCTCGCTGGCTGGCTTTGTCTCCATGGGTGGATTCTATGAGACTGTGAGACGTTAGGCTGGCACGAAGCTTTGCGACAGCAGCGCAGCAATCTCTTGTACGTTCAGCTTGAAATCGGACGGTTGTTTCAACAGTTTCGGTAGGCGCCTTGGCCAGAGAACTTCAACGCCCCTCACCGCGAAGCTGCCTCCGAAAACCGGCCAATCCGAGTCCACAAAGCACAGAGCGCCGCGCACCGGAACATTCTCACCGACTACGGTCTTCACTTGGTCAACCTGGCCGAGCATCCCATCAATCAGCGAATCACGTTTACGTCCGCCGACTTTGATTCCGACGGAGGCCGCGCTGAAAAACCCGCCCTCTTGATACCGCTCGGGCCGTTTGCCAATGTAGCGTTTCGCATCAATAACCCACACCCCGGATGGCGTAACCACGAGGTGGTCAAAGTTGGCGCGGCTCTTGGGCAGCTTGCGATCATGAAGCGCAATCAGTTCTGCCCCGGCAAGACCGTCGAGAACCCGAGCGACTTTCTGCTCTCCAATGGCACCCTGCCTCCAGACGCGAGTGCTTGTCTTCACCGAGTCTTCAACTGTTACTGCAGCAATTGCAGAGCCAATACGGCCGCCACCGAAGCGCTCCTTCACCCGAGAACGCTGCACATCTATCGCAGCCAACTCATTCGCGCGACGCCGCTCGTACTCACGAAAAGCAGAGCTACCGGCAGACTCACCACTCATGGTGAGAGCATGCCACAAGTCTCGCGTCTATTGCGCCTGGAAATCTTTCGCCTCCCGACGCTAAGCATGATCTGGGCGGCAGAACTTGAACCTGCGACCCCCTGACCCCCAGGTAGACGGTTCGGCCAGATTCCTTGATTTTCCGGGCATCTCTGCCCCTCAGAAGTCCCGATTTCACGTCATGGATTGCATGGTTTGCATGCATTAGGTCCCGGTCAGGTCCCGGCTGTTTAGTCGACTCCTTTGGAAGCGCTGATGTAACGATCGGGAATCGCTAGTGTACGTATCGGGAAGCACTGGTTGATGATGACTCCAGCCCTTGCGGTAACGAAGCTGCATGGGTGTGAAAGGAGTCACGATAGTGACGGA
>Ga0209369_1000758_pt1 | contig 25944 bp, 36 predicted proteins | sample EBPBio142010_DNA_FD_185865 | JGI IMG/M metagenome (GOLD analysis project Ga0209369, IMG submission 185865) | Wastewater treatment Type I Accumulibacter community from EBPR Bioreactor in Madison, WI, USA - Reactor 1_10/4/2010_ DNA (SPAdes)... | ecosystem: Engineered > Bioreactor > EBPR >... | reverse complement strand
TGCAGGTTATCCAGCCATTCCAGTTTTCGACGATGGTCGCCTTGACAAGGCGCGAGGCCTCGGCACGACGGCTTATTGCATCGCGGTAGGCGTCGGTGTCCATGAGCATCGATTTTTCAGCCCATTCGCGCTCAACAAACACCCTCTTGCCATTCGCAGTGGCGAAGCAATTCGGATTGTCATAGTCAACACGAATGCGCAGCGGAATCGGCTGTGTCTGATCATGGCCATCTGGAACACGAACTGTGAGAAACTGGCAATCGACGGGCAGACCGTCCAATCTGGGTTCGATAGTCATGCGACTTCTCCAAATTTGATAATTTCGCCGTTGTCGCCGTATGCTTCCAAAATGTGTGGTACGCGGCGCACTTCGGCCTCTGCTTCGGCACGGGTGTACTTTCCAGCGCCCGATTTGGAGCTGGAGTAGCCACTGTAATTCGTGCGGTAATAGAGGTTGTTCTTCCGCGACCAGATCAGATAGATGGGCTGCCCATCGAACAGGATGCGGTCAAGCGTCTCCGCCCGCCGATAGTTGCGATTGGCGATGGCCTTTCGCAATTCAGCTTCCAAGCGGTCGCGTCGGGTGCGGCGCTGAACTTTAGAGCGCAGGTCAGCAGGTTGGCTGGCATAGAGATCGACAGAGGATTTGTTGCGCAGAGATCCGCCCGCGATCACCCACCACATACTGTTGATGTTGTAATACGCTGTTCCGCGCAAGTAGCGTCCGCAATCACCTCGAAACCAGACAGTCTGGCCGTGGTCGAGCAAGTGACCGTCGGCGGACTTGCGGTTGTAGTCGCCGCTCCACGTAGGGCGTCCGAGTTCTTTGACTGTATGCCAGCTTTCCGCGTAGTCCTTCTGGATTCTCTCCATGGGGGAAAGACCAGTCTTGTCTCGGTAGGAAATCGAAACTGGGGCCAGCTTTTCAAGCCAAGCTAGCAGGCGACGAAATTCCAGTCGCGTGCGCTGACGGTCGAGATACGGCATGCGCGTCAACTTATCGAACTCGTAACGCGGGCCGTTGCTGTTCGTGCCGGGTGTCGCCGCTTCAGACCAAAATTCGAGTTCAATGCAGCGTCCGCAGATCTTGATTTCAGCGCGCAGCTCACCTTTCGCGGCAATGCGATGACTTTTTGAAATGCAACGATGGTGCTTGTAGACTTGCGGGTCCGCCGTTACTCGCCATCCCCGTTTCTGAAAGCTTTTCAGGATCGGCTGAAAAACTTCCTCATTAAATGTCGAGTCCTGGGCGTTATCCTGCCAGATACCAAAATGACTATCGTGGATGTTGATGCTGATCGGAGCGCGGGTCATGCGGCTTCTCCAGATAGATTGCCTGCGACCAGTTGCTGCCTGACCTTTTCCGCAAATTTCGCATCAACTCTGGACGGCATCAGCAGATAGAAGCCGTCGGCTTCACCTGTCACGATTGCGGTATCGACATCGCTTGGAATGTGCAGTGTCAGCTTGTCGCCCTGCACGAGCTGGCCGACCTTGATCAAATAGTCGGTCGCATAGCTTGGCTTGAAGTCGAGGACTGCGGAGCCCTCCAGAACGGGCACGCGCTCCACGGCCTCGTAATGCTCGTGGTTTGTGCCTGCCAGGTGCAGCATTCCATCTGTTGTGATGAGATGAATAAACGTGTGGTTGCCAACCAGGCTGAGGGCACCTTTCATCCGACGAACGGAAGCAACGAACGTTTTGCTGTCGACTGATACTGGCGCGTGCTTGTCAGTTAGCGCATGAGGAAGTCGTTTCCAGTCTGGAAAAGTGCCGTCGATCAGGCGCGAAAGAATCGATATGCCGGAATAATGGAAAGCGATCCTTTCGTTGTTCGATAGCTCGATCCGGTCAGGTGACGGCAGATTGGCTACGCGTTTGGCGGTGGCACTTGGAATGATGCGCCCTACCAGTTCCTTGCCGAAAACGCCATGTGGATGCGCTGCCAGAATGTGGCCATTAGTGCCGACCGCGACTGGCACGCCATGGGTATCCTCGGACAGGCAAACCCCGTTAAGATAATATCGGGTTTCCTCCGTGCTGACCGCTGGAAGTGCGAACCGAAGTGCCTGTGTGAACTTCTTCGGAATATCTGCGTAGGAGCGTTCAGCTTTGAAACTGAATTCCGGGAACTCGCTGACATCCATGGATGGAAGAAAATAAGATCCGCCATCAAACGACAAGGCAACGCCGCCTTTACGCGAGCGCAATGTAATTTGGGTGTCGGCTCTCAGGCTGTTGGCTATCGCCTGCAATTCCCTATGCGGCGCGAGTGCTGCCCCATAGGCTTCCATGGCTGGAACCTTTGCTTTTATGCAAACATCCAGATCGGTTGCCGTAATCTCGCCGTCCTGAAACCTGATCATGCTCAGGACGGGAATATGCGGGCGCGGAAACACGGTTAGCTGAAGTGCAGATCGCAGAGATGCAACATTAGTGGTCAGCAAAAATTCCGGGTTTCCCAGTTTGTCTGGTTTGACCAATGCGGAAGCTGTTTCAGTCATGGCTTTCCCTCTCGCGGGCGATTTTGAACTGATGAATCAATCGGTTTGCCGCCAATCGCGGCATTGCCTCGCGCCTCTCCGGCACGGTTACTGTGGTGATGAGCGATGCGACCGCTGCCAGTAGGCCTTCGGTCAAGCCGTCCAAAGCGTCCTCGACAGGCGCGCCAGATGTGCGGATCTCGCGCCACTGGTTGAAGATCGTATCGAGAACGGCATCGTGGGTTTCGTCCGCTATGGCCTGCCGTTCTCCCTGATCTGACCAACGGGCCATAAAATTCGGTCGATCAGCCGAAAATTCGCGATGCCAGAATGGCTGCGCAGGCGACGCACGCAATCAGAGTGGACAGAACGATCATGTAATTCAGGTCGGTGTTTTCGGTCTGGTATGCCGTCGGCAAGTGAAAGCCGCCTGTCTCGGTTTTAAACTCGTGATTATCCTGCATGGTTACGCATCCTTACCGGTGAGTATGGGCATCGGGTTCTCGCTCGGCTCGAAAAATCGGCACGACAACGCGCGATGCGGGATGGCTCGCTTTGCTTTGTTGAGGATGGGCTTGAGGCAGTAGGCGTCTTTCGGCTCGCCCGGAAACAGCTTGTGCTTTTTGCCATTCCGCTTGGGGGGGGGCAAACTTTTCGACATAATTGCCGTGTTCGTCCTTGACCGATTTCGTCTTTCCCCAGTGCTTGCACTGGCGGCAGGTTGTCCCCTCCGGTCCCGTTCCGGCGATATGGGCCTGTCCGAGATATGTATTCCGAATGGGGCAATCGAAATCCGCTGCCGTCATGTGCGGGCTGATACTGAAATGCGCTGCCATGCCACCCTCCGCGATCTGGAAGGATCGGCGCTACTTAGATGTAGCGTTCGATCCTGCGGATTGAGCGACGGCGGGCGAGGGCGGTGGCGCGGGCGCCATACTTTTCAACATCGTCCGGGCTAAAGCCGAGTAACTCCAGTGTTTCCTGGTTGGCTGTCTGACCGGCAAATGCCAGTTCAAGCAGAGCGTCGGCAAGCTCGCCGAGGACGTTCTGGCCGCAAGCGGGGGTTGGCTTGAAAACTGGTGCTGTCTGGAATTGTATCATGGCGATGATCTCCCTGGTTAGAGCATGGAGAGATCGCAAAATATCTAATCACTCAGCCTGCGCGTCTCCCCGGCTGAGTTAATGTATAGTGGGGACAAATGTCCCCTGTCAACGGTAAAAAGGAAAACTGTCCCCTAGACGCCAAAAAGCTCATTCATATCGAGGACTTTGTGGATGCTCACAATATCATTCAATGAATAGGTCAGCGTCATTTCTGGGTTGAGTTTGCCTATTTGTATTTGAGTGCTGGTACGTTTTAGCAGGTGGCCGATCATGGCGTCGTAGGTCAAGCGTCCATCGTTTTTGATTTGAATTACGATGCTGTCTCCGACGCGGGCCGGTTTATGGGGGCTAACAAAACGCAGATCTCCATGCTTGTGTTCTGGGTACATGGATGATCCTTCGACGAAAATTGAATAAACGTCACGGGCGTTCATGAGTGCCGGTGGCCGTCTAACGTAGTCGATCACTCCGTCTGTCAATTGAAAAGCCCCTTCCATAGAACCCGCAGCGGTACCAAGTACCGGTACGTCATTAGGCATTGATTGCCTTGCTGGTGGGTTAATGGGCGCGTTTTTTACTTCAACTTGTGACTTGGTCCCGTCTGGATGCTCAAGCATGAAATCTGATTGATGCTGATCGGAGGGGGAGTGAACCAAGTAAGTGACATCAACCTGGAGCGCTTGGGCGAGTCTCTCCAGAGTGTTTCCTCTCGGTGATGATGACGGACGCTCGAACAGCTTTCTAAGATATGTCTTATCGAGCCCGGCGTTTCGGCTGGCTTGTTCCTCGGTAAGATTAAGCTCTTTGAGGCGGTTACGGATGCGCTGATGAACGAAATTTTCCATGTGGGGATTATCGTCCCCAGACGTTTGTCCGGAAGGGGGACAAAAATCCGTTGACAATGGGGAAATATGTCCCCTATCTTCCGGCTTGTTAACTGATTGAGGGAAACTCGTAGTGACTTCTGTGAAAAGTGCGCTCATTGGGCATCTCGTTTCTAAAGCTGATCGCTACTGCGATGCTGCGGGGGTTTCTCGCGCATCAATTTCCAAGGCGATTTTTGGTAGGGGTGGTCATATTGATGATCTTCAAGCCGGAAAACGCGACCTTTCAACCAGTGTGTACGAGCGAGCAATGCGGTGGCTTCAAAGTCATCTTTCGCAGTGCCCGGAAAGTAAAACTGATTCGCCTGCTGGTTCCTCTGCGGGTGATGCTGGAGCGTCCCTGCCGCCCTCGGACGCTCCAGCTTCTTTGTCGCAGGATAGAGCAGCGGTAGCTCAGTTGGTTCATACCCAACAGGTCGCGGGTTCGAATCCCGCTCCTGCAACCAGTTTCCAATCGCCTGATATCCTCCCATCGGGCGTAACAGCCGGGGCGCGCCGTAAGGATGACGCCGGACGCGCCCCGGCTTCCTCTGTTCTGGGGAGTGCGGCTCAATGACTTCATCGGTCGTTTCCTCGGCCTGTGGGCCACCTGGTTAATCTGATTTCTCAGTCGTACCGGCTGGGCTGACCAACTTCATCGAATCCTTTGACGAACTTTTTTCCTTGAAATTTTCAGGGGTGTTTCCGTGCGCACAATTTCCGAGCAAGAACAGCGTTCCCTCAAGTCTGCTACCGATGGCGCATACATGCTGTCAGGTGGCATTTCCTGCATCGTGCCCTTTACTCGTGTCGGTGTGTCGACTCTTTCCAAATACGCATCGTTTGGTGAGGAACATTCCGACAGCTTCATGCCGATTGATGTCGCGGTAGAGGTCGACCGGCGCGCGCAAACGCCGACGATCATCAAGGCTGCAGCCGGATTGCTCGGATATGAGCTTGTCCCGGCAACATCGGGGGCCATGAAAGCACCCGACAGTTTGCCCCTCACGGAAATGGATGCGCATCGGGTCATGTCCGAGGCGATGGATGTTTCGAAGTCCATCGTTACGGCGCTGGAAGATGGACGCATTGACGCGGGTGAAAAGCGTGAAATCACCAAGGAAGTGCGCGAGGCGATCCGAGCTTTGGAGGCCGTATTGCGGCGTTTGGAGGCAGGAAAATGACTGCTGTTTCCGCACTCGTCGATCAATGGATTGCATCACACGGTGGGCCTCGTCGCTTCGAATGCGGTGTCAGATCCGGTTTTGATGCCACGCAATATGAACTGCTTGGGTTCGGCGTCGAGGTTCGGCGCAAGGGCAATCGTTTTGCCGTCAGGCGGGTCGATGGACGCTGGCAGGTCATGGGCTGGGAAACGCTGGCCGAGCTGCGCGACGATTTTCGCAAGTTGCACGGCAGGGAGCCGCTTCGGCGGATCGGTCCATGATCGCCCGTTTCCAGCCGCGCGAGGTCGCGCTGATCGTTTGTGCCGCGTTGGTTGCTGAGTCACCAGTCGCGGCTTTTCTCATCTTCTTTTTGTTTCTTGCGGGGCGGTGACATGGACGCGCTAGTACCTGAAATGATCCGGATATCCGATATCGATACGGGCAAGCGCCTGCGTGATGTAGATCCGGCGAAAGTTGAGGCGTTGAAGCCGTCGTTCGCTGAACTGGGCTTGCGGACGCCGATCACGGTCCGGGCAAACGACAGCAAACGCAAGGGCGCTTTGCCTTACATTCTGTCGGCTGGTGCCCACCGGCTGGCGGCTGCGCTTGCTATTGGCTGGGAGGAAATCCCGGCATTTGTGCGAAAGGAAAGTGCGCTCGATGCCGAGCTTTGGGAGATCGACGAGAATCTTGCCCGCGCAGAATTGACGCCAGCGGATCGCGCCATGTTCGTTTTCCGGCGCAAGGAACTTTACCTCCTGAAATATCCGGAAACAGGGCACGGTGGCGACCGCAAATCAAGCGGCCAAGTTGGCCACTTGGTCGACCGGGCAGAGCGTAAGAGTTTCGTTGCCGCCACGGCTGAACTGACCGGAAAACCAGAGCGAAGCATCCGGCGCGATGTCGAGCGTGGGGAAAAGATCTGCAAGGCGGCGCTCGACAAGCTGCGCGGTACCCGGCTCGATAATGGTGTGGCGCTGGATCGCCTCAAGGCTCTGCCGTCGGATGTTGCGCAAATTGCGTGGGTCGAGGGTGCTCTGGCAGAAGAAAAGCGCATCAAAGTCGAGAGCAAGAGCATTCGCGCCCAGCAACAAAAGGTGCGTCATGCTGTCAGGCTTACCGAAATGGCACTGACCGCCGAGCGCGGCAAGGCGACGGCACCCGCAAAGCTGGATCGGCTCTATCCGGTCTATTATGCAGATCCGGCGTGGAAATATCAGGTTCATTCGGAAGTGACGGGGCGCGAAAAGAGCGCCGAAAATCACTATCCGACGATGCCTACCGACGAAATCATCGCGCTGATGGTCGAGCTGATCGGCGGTAGTCATCCTGCTGTACTGTTCCTTTGGGCGACAAATCCGATGTTGCTGGATTCGCTGCGGGTCATGCAGGCTTGCGGTTTCACCTATGTGCATCACTGGGTCTGGGACAAGGTCGATATCGGCACCGGCTATTGGGGCAGGGACCGACACGAACTCTTGCTCATCGGCAGGCGCGGCGAGGTGGCATGTCCGTTGCCGGAAATGCTGCCACCGACGGTCTATGCCGAAAAGAAGGGCGAGCATTCTGCCAAGCCGGAATATTTCGCCGAGCAGATTGAGAAATTTTATCCGGATCTCCCAAAGCTGGAACTGAATGCGCGCCGCAAGCGTCCCGGCTGGGATGTATGGGGATATGAAGCGCCTGCCGCTGACGTGGAGGCCGCGTAATGTGCTCCAATTGTTTTATCGCCACATTGGGAAGCCCGCGCATCATCTATCTTTCCGGGCCAATGACGGGATTGCCGGATTTCAATTATCCGGCTTTTCGCAGAGCTGCCGCCGCTCTCCGCTTGGCGGGGCATCGGGTCTATAACCCTGCCGAATATCCCCATAAGGGACCACCGGAGCTTTTTCCGATACGGCAAGCGTTCGCGTCATATTGCAACTTTATTTGTCTTGAGGCCGACACGATAGTTTTGCTGCCGGGTTGGCGGGCGTCCAAGGGGGCGGGTGCCGAACGACAGCTGGCGCTCAATTGCGGCATCGACATTATCGAATGGCTGGAGGCGTTATGACCTCTGATGCCGACCGTCTGCGGAAGATCAAAGATAGATATCGGGCACTCGACGGCGCGCGCTGGCAGCTTTGCTGCGCTGAGAAAGCCACGTTTGTCGAAGCAAAAACACGTAATGGCGAATTGATCGAAATCGCGAATTTTCATCCCGGTGCAACGCCGGATGAGGTCGATTTTCTGGTCAACGCGCCGGATATGGTCGGGTTTTTGCTGGGGCTTGTCGACCGCGCAATTGCGGCATCACGTAAGGCCGCGCCGGTTCAGCAAAAGCGGCGTATTTCGAAGGACTTCGCGGCGGAAGCTGCCATGAAATGCGGTCAGTCTTCGTTCCGGGTCTATCTGGAAGAACGGCACGGCGCTGAGGGGCCGCTGACGGCTGATACTGCCGCAGATGCATTGCGCGCCGTCCTGCGGATCAAATCAAGAAAAGAACTGAATATCGATGCCGCTGCAGCGGATCGGTGGAGCGATTTGCGCGCCGATTTTGAGGCGTGGCTGAGGGTGGGGCAATGACGATACATTCCGACACGGTAAAGCCTCTGCGCGTTCTTGTGGCGTGTGAATTTTCCGGCACCGTACGCAATGCGTTCCTCGACGCTGGACATGATGCATGGTCGTGCGATCTTCTACCTGCTGAGGACAGGACAAACCGTCATATTGTCGGCGATGCGCGGGATCTGCTCCACGATGGCTGGGATCTGTTGATTGTTGCACATCCGCCCTGCACGCGGCTTTGCAATTCCGGCGTTCGCTGGCTGACGGTACCCCCGCGCGGCAAGACGGTCGAACAGATCTGGCGCGAGCTGGATGAGGCGGCGGAACTGTTTTCAACGTTCTGGAACGCTCCCATTCACCGCGTGTGCGTCGAAAATCCTGTCATGCATAAACACGCCAAGGCGCGCATCACAAACTTTGCGCCGCCCGCCCAAAGCGTCCAGCCTTGGCAATTTGGTCATGGTGAGGTCAAGCGTACCTGCTTCTGGCTGCGCAATCTTCCGCCGCTGACGGCGACCGACATTGTTGAGGGCAGAGTGGCGCGCGTGCATCGTATGCCGGAAGGCCCTAACCGTTGGCGCGAGCGTAGCCGGTTTTTCACGGGTATTGCAGCCGCGATGGCAGACCAGTGGGGGCATTTGCCTGCCGCTGAGTATCTGGAGGCAGCACAATGAGCATCGCTGTCATGTCGCGCCTGTTCAAGGCGCAATTAGGATCTCCCAGCCGCAAGATGCTCGCGATTCGTCTGGCAGATTTCGCGGACGATGACGGGCGCGGGATATGGCCTACAGTTGGACGGCTTGCTCTTGAAACGGAGCTATCCGAGAGAACCGTGCAGCGCTTGTTGCGCGACTTCGTCGATGAGGGGTTGCTCATTGTCGTGGCCGAGGGCGGTGGGCGACCGGGGCAGGCCACACGGTACGATTTCGATATGCGGGTATTGGACAATTTGCAGGCGGGAAAACCTGCCACCGACGGGTGTCATGGTGTCACGGGTGTCACGGTGTCACCCGTGACAACGGAAGCGCCGACGGGTGACATTGACGACGCCGACGGGTGTCACGGTGTCACCCAAACCGTAATAGAACCATTAGATAAACCATTAGGTGAGAGAGCGCGCGAGAGCGAGGACGATGGAAGGGAAAGCCGGAAATCCGTCGAGCGTTCTTTCAAGCGTGGTTTCCATGGTTGGCCTACGGCGATTTCCGATAGCGAGCCTGAGGCTTTCCGAGTTTGGCTGTCTCTGACGCCAGAGGAACGTCAATCGGCAGTCGACGAGGCTGCGCGTTACGTCGAGGCTGCGAAGGCAACGGGTCGCAAGCTGGTTTGCTCCTATGCGGTTTATCTACGCGAAAGACGCTGGGAAAAGCTTCCAGCCAAGGCGGCGGTCGAGCAGACCGGATCTTCGCAGGCAGCACCTTTGGGCAAGATGTGGGGTGCAAGGGTCTATGAGCTTTTGCTGAACGGCCCCACCCGTGTTGTTGGCCTTACCCAGATCGAGCGTGGCTTGGTGGAGAGCGGGCGTTATTCCGAGGGATATCTGTTGCACGATAAGCAGGCCAAGCAGGGCTTTCCAGTAGTGAATGAGCTTTTCGAGCGTGCAGCCGGTGGGCGCGGTGCACTTGTTCCAGCTCGCCTGCAGGCGATCAAGGATCTGCTCGTACAGGTTCGGATTGGTGGCGACGAGTGGAATGCATGGGCCGATTTCCACAGTCAGCAAGGCTGGCCATGGTTCCCTGATCCCGGCAATGCCGAATGGGCTTATTTCCCGGCTGGTGGGCCGGACGGTTTGAATGGTTTTGAAATAGCGCTGAGGGGATTGGGTGAAAATGATGGCAATTGACGCAAAGCAGATTGCAGATGCTTTCTCCAGACAACCGACATTTGAGCAGGCTTGCGCTATCGACAAGGTGCTCGCAGTGCGTCGCAGGGTGGCTCGAATGAGAGCGGCAGCAGCGAATCGCGCCGGTGATGATTCTCCCTGGCTGGTCCTTCAGGTGATGTCAGGACGCGAAATATCGGTGCGTGATGCGTTGACGGCGTCGGGTGTTGAAGTGGTTGTCCCCATGAAGATGGGGCCAAAGCTTCGTCGTTTTCATAAGGAAATTCCACCAAAACTCCAGCCGGTAATGGTCGGTTATATCTTGGTGCGGTGTCGGTTGATCAACGATGCATTGGCAGGCTTGCTGACCTTTGACCATGTTGTTGCAGTCCTTGGCGGATACGACAGGCCATATTTGGTCGATGCAAAACATGTTAATGATTTCAACGAGAAAGCGGATAAAGGTGAATTCAATCATGAGGTTCCTCAATCGGCGTTCGTAGGCGTCAAGCGGGTCTCTATTCGCGAGGGAGTATTTGCTGGAAGAACTGCAGAACTGATATCAGGCGGCGCGAAAGGCAAGGGTGTTGCGGTAATCGAATTGATGCTGTTTGGTCAGGCAACATCCATGATCGTGCCACTTGCATTTCTCGCGCCTTTATGAGCGTAATCCTGTCACGGGATGATCCGGTAGAGAATAGTGAGCCTCAATACACGGTAACACGTGGGGACTAGTTCCTGAGGTGGTCGCGCTCGGACCCCGCCCTGACCGCCAGCGAGGCGGATATCGATTCAGGGCCAGTGCGCAAGCTATGTCCAGATTTCACCACCACTTATGAGCGCCCATGTGGCGCTCTTTCCATTTGTATATGAGGGTTTCAATGACCCAGCGTATTGAGCGCGAACGTGACGCGGGTGCGCCTTGGCGCAAGTGGTACAAGACCGCTCGTTGGCAGAGGCTGCGATGGTCAATCCTCCAGCGCGATCTGTTCACCTGCCAGATGCCCGGATGCGGACGCATCGAAGCTCAGACATCCAAACTGGTTTGCGACCACATCGACCCGCATCGCGGTGATGAGCGCAAGTTCTGGGATGAGCGCAACCTGCATTGCATCTGCAAGACATGCCACGACAGTGCGAAACAGCGACAAGAGCAGTCGAGCCTGCATCATCGTGGTGTATGGGATTAGGATCCTGTGATGAATCCCTGAGCGAAAGCGTCTCGTTGAAGCCGTAAGCAAGGCTGAAGGTGGAGAGCGTTAGTAGGTGGCACGGCACGGCACCGTGATGGCACGGCGGAAAAGATACGCTGACAGGCGGATGACGGTGCAAACCGGTGGCACAGGATGCCTTTGCTGAAGCCGATGTTTCCAGCGCCGGGTATTGGCCCGGCTTACCTCCATACCGTCTCCGGCAATCCGGGTGCGAGGGACAACGATAGCCGGCAGGTGATGACGCCTCTACGACGATGCGAGGGTCACAAGCCTGATAGCAGGGCGCGGAACGGGTCATCAAACCGGTCTACGGCGCGGAGTGGGGAAGCCCCAGCCCTGAAGTTTCGAGGCGTGCCTCAACCGGCAAAAAGGGGGGGGCGGGTCAAAAGTCAGAAGCCGTCTTCATCCCAGACCCGCGCCCCCCTCACGCAGAGGTTTTTTTCCTGTCATGAGTGATTTTTCCGGCAAGTCGGACGATGGAAAGCTGGAAACCGACCTCTTCGGCGCTCCTATCGGGCAGATCAAAGAGCGGTGGGGCAGACCATCGTTCGCAAAAAGTAAAGAAAACCAAGAGCTTGTGGCGCTTCTGAAAGCTGCCAACTGGACGGTTTCCCGCATCGCCCGTCATCTGGGTTGTGATGAAAAGACTTTGCGAAAACATTTTTCCCGCGAGCTTGAACAGGGCGCGGACATTATTGAGGCCATGGCTTTGCAGGTGACGCTCCAGAAAATGCGACAGGGCAACTCGGTTGCGACGGGTCGCATCCTCGATATCACCGAAAAGGCAAATCTCACGATTCCGCCAGCGAAACCGAAGTCGGCGACCGAAGATGAGAGACCGGGCAAAAAAGAGCAGGCGAACATCGATGCGCAAACGGCTCATCAAGACAGTGAGTGGGGAACGATCCTGCAATGACAAAATCTCTTGATGAGCTTCGTTCGTCGGGCGCTCGCTGGAATTTTGCTTGTCCGGATTGGTTTGAGCGCCTTCAGGCTGGCAAATCTCCAATCCCTGATTTGCCGCTAGACAAGGAAAAGGCAGATCGTGGCGAGCGCATTTTCAGCAAACTGCGTTTGCCTGACGTTGACGACAAGCCCTTGCTGCGCGATGCGTGCGGCCAGTGGTTCAAGGATATCGTCCGCGTTGTCATGGGTTCGGTGGATGATGACAATGTCCGCCATGTCTCAGAGATTTTCGCGCTCGTAGGCAAGAAGAACTCCAAGACTACCTATTCAGGTGGACTCATCCTGACGCTGTTGCTCGCGAACAAGACGCCTCGCGCAGAAATTCTGTTCGTTGGCCCGACACAGGAAATTGCCGATACCGCCTTTCAGGCTGCAGTCGGCATGATCGAGGAAGATGAGGAAGGGTTTCTACAGAAGCGCTTCCACGTGATGGAGCATAAAAAGACCATCCGGGACCGGGTGACGAAGGCTTTCATCAAGATCAAGACGTTCGACATGAAGGTAATGACCGGCTCGAAACCCGTCATCGTCCTGATTGATGAGCTGCATATTATGGGTTCCATCCATTATGCCAGCCGCGTCATTCGTCAGATCCGGGGCGCACTTGTCCGCCGCAAGGATAGTCTGCTCATCATCATTTCCACACAGAGCGATGAGCAGCCAGCCGGTGCATTCAAAACCGAGCTGGAATATGCGCGCGGGGTGCGGGATGGAAAGATTACCGGCAATGTCCGGATGCTGCCAATCCTGTACGAGTTCCCGGAAAAATGGCAGGTCGATGAGAAGAACAAGCCATGGGCCGACCCGCGTAACTGGCATCTGGTCATGCCGAACCTTGGCCTGTCACTTGATATCGACACGATGGTGGCCGATTTCGAGGCGGAGCAGCACAAGGGCAGCGAATCCGAAATCATCTGGGCTTCTCAGCATCTCAATGTCCAGGTGGGTATGGCGCTCCATGGCGACCGATGGGGCGGGGCAGATTTCTGGCTTCAGGCTTCGCAGCCAAAAGTGACGCTCGACTTCATTCTGGAGCGTTGCGAGGTTTGCACCGCAGGCGCTGACGGTGGTTCGCTCGACGACTTGTTCGGACTTGCCATATTCGGGCGCGAGAAGGTCACGCGACGTTGGTATGCATGGTTTCATGCTTGGGCGCATCCTATCGCGCTGGAGCGCCGCAAGGAGATTGCCGAGAGGTTGCGCGATTTCGAGAAAGAGGGATCGCTCACAATCAGCAAGGACACGACCCAGCATCTGCGCGAAATTGTTGCCATAATAAGCAGGGTCAAGTCTTCGGGGCTGTTTCCTGAGAAAAGTGCCATCGGTATCGATCCCAATAATATCGCTGAATTGGTCGATGAACTGGCGCTTGCCGGTATTGATACCGACAAGGAAATGGTTCGGCTGAGGCAGGGTTCGTGGCTTGCATCCGCAGTATATGGGCTTGAGCGAAAGCTTGAGAACGGTTCGATCTGCCACGATGGCAGCGATCTTATGAAATGGTGCGTCAGCAATGCCAAGGTCGAGCGCAAGGGCAATGCCGACATGATCACCAAGCAGAACGCGGGCATCGCGAAGATTGACCCGCTGATTGCGGGGATACATGCCGCAATTCTCATGAGCTGGAACCCGGAAGCTTCGGGCGGACACCTCAATGATTTCCTCTCTAACCCGGTAATGGTCGGAGTCTAATGGCTAATCGCAAGAAGACGCGAAACCGGAAGCCCAGCTTACCGGCCAATATGACACGCGAGGAAACCATCGCCAAGGAACGTCGGCTCACGCTGAAAAACGGTTCCGGCTGGGCGGCTGCTTTTGGCACCGGCAATCATGCCGGTAAAAGTGTCAACCTTCATTCCGTGTTGCAGCTCGCCACCGCATGGGCATGTATCAGGCTGACGGCGCAGGCTGTTTCCTGTCTACCTGCTGCGATGTATGAGAAGCGCGGAAATGATGACCGGGTTCGCATAGACGATGATCTTTCGGACATCATTTGCGATTCACCGAACGAAGATCAGACCGCGCTAGAATACTGGGAAACCATGGTCGCTTGGATGTCAGCGACCGGGAATGCCTATTCCGAGAAAGTTGAAAACCGTAGCCGGCTTGTGGCGCTTCAGCCCATCGCCAGCACACATTGTTCGCCGTTTCGCGATAGCGATGGCGTGCTGATGTATAACGTCAATGATCGCGGCAAATCGGAGATACTGCCCCGCGAGAAGGTTTTCCATCTCAAGGGGTTTGGTTTCGGCGGCGACATGGGTCTGTCGCCAATCCAGTTCGGCACCCAGTCTTTCGGATCCGCAATCGCACTTGATGAGGCGCGCGGCAAGCTTTACGGAAATGGACTGCAGGCAAGCGGCGTTTTGTCTTCTGACAAGACGCTCGACAAGGGTCAGCGTGAACAGCTTCAGGCGATCATGGAAAAGTTTGTCGGTTCCCGTAATGCTGGCAAGCTCATGGTTCTCGAAGCCGGTCTGAAATATGACCGTCTGGCGTTGTCGCCGGTCGATGCGCAGATGCTGGAAAATGCCCGCTTCAGCGTCGAGGAAATGTGCCGTTGGTGGGGAATGCCACCGATTATTATCGGACACGCGGCGCAAGGTCAGACAATGTGGGGATCGGGCGTTGAACAGATCCTGTTGACTTGGCTGACACTCGGTATCGATCCGCTATGCGATCGCATCGAAGCTCGTGTGAAAAAGCAGCTTATCCGCCCAACCGGAAATCGCCGTCGCTATTTTGAGTTCAACCGCGAAGCGCTGCTTCAGATGGACAGCAAGTCCAAGGCGGCATTCCTCTCGACCATGACCCAGAACGGTCTGATGACCCGCAATGAGGGCAGGGCGAAACTGAACCTGCCGCGAAAAGATGGCGGCGACGAACTCACCGCACAAACCAATCTTGCCCCGCTTCACCAGCTCGGCACCGCGAACGATGACAATGCTGCACGCGCAGCAATGCGGGCTTGGCTGGGAATACAGGCAGAGCAGAGCCAAGAAAGGCATTCCAATGACGATGCGTAACCTGCCTTCCGCCAAGGTGAATGCTCGGCCTGGCCTGCGGTCGGAAATGGCCCCGTCGGCGCTTGATCGCTGGAATAGCGGTGTGAAAGCTGCCAGCGAGGATGATAACACGATTTCCATCCTCGATCCGATTGGCGAGGACTGGTACGGGAATGGCGTCACATCCAAGCGGGTATCTGCCGCACTGCGCGCCATCGGCAAGAAGGACGTAACCGTCTCGATCAACTCACCCGGTGGCGACTATTTCGAGGGGCTGGCGATTTACAATCTGCTTCGCGACCATCCCGCGAAAGTGACGGTTAAGATTCTCGGTATTGCCGCCTCGGCTGCATCGGTGATCGCCATGGCAGCGGATGAAGTCCAGATCGCTCGCGCCGGTTTCATCATGATCCATAACACTTGGGTCGTAGGGGCGGGGGATCGTCACGCGCTGCGCGATATCGCGGACTGGCTTGAACCGTTCGATATGACCGCCATCGACATTTACGCGGCTCGCACCGGCCTTGACGAAAAGGACCTTGCCGGGATGCTCGACCGTGAAACTTGGATCGGTGGGGCGGATGCCGTCGACAAAGGTTTTGCTGACAGCTTGTTGTCGGCAGATGAAATCGAAAACCGCGCAGCACAATCGCTCGATGAGCGTCCGAAGGTGGCTGCGCACAAACTCGATACGCTTCTTGCAAGGTTGAACGTGCCGCGATCCGAGCGGCGCGAGCTCATCCAAGCTCTGAAAGGCGGTATGCCCGGCGCTACCGCAACCGGCATGCAGGACGCTGCCGTTATCTCGGAGGTTTCAAACCTCCTCGCATCCCTGAAATCCATTTAGGACAGCCAAGGAGGCTATCATGTCCAAGCATTTCATGCCGTCAGTTGCACTGGCGGCACTCATGGCCGCACGTCCTGCCGGTATTATCGGTACTGTGCGTAATGAATCGCAGAACATTGAAAAACTGCTCGGCGAGGTGAAACAGGAACTTGAGCGCGTCGGCAGTAGCGTCAAGCAGACTGCTGAAGAGGCTCTGAAGCAGGCGAAGGAATCCGGCACCCTTACTGCCGAAACCAAACAGAAGGCTGACGAACTTCTGATGGCACAGGGCAGGCTTTCTGCGGCGCAGGACAAGCTTACCGAACGGCTGGAATCGCTCGAAACCAAGAGTACCGATATCGAGCAGAGGCTCGCTTCGCGTCGTGGTGGCGGTGCCGATCAGTCCGCCAAGACGCTTGGTCAGATGGTGGCGGAATCCGATGAGGTGAAAAGCTTCATCACCAAGAGCGGAGCCAAGGGCGCTGTTCGCATTGTTGTCCAGAATGCCATTACCTCAGCCACCGGATCGGCGGGCGCACTTATTGTGCCGGATCGCGATCCTGAAATCGTTGGTATGCCCCGGCGCCAGATGACCATTCGTCAATTGCTTTCGGTCGGGCGCACCGAAAGCAACTCGATTGAATATGCGCGGATGGTCACGCGCACCAACAATGCGGCTGCTGTCGCCGAGGGTGCACAGAAGCCGGAATCCAACTACGTGTGGGAACAGGACGATGCGCCGGTTCGCACCATTGCTCACTGGGTTCCTGTTTCTCGTCAGGCGATGGACGATATTCCGCAGCTACAAAGCGAGATTGACGGTGAGCTGCGTTACGGTCTCGATTACGTGGAAGAGGCCGAAATTCTCAAGGGTGATGGCACCGGGCAGCATCTTCATGGCCTTGTCCCGCAGGCAACTGCCTATGCCAATCCCGGTGTAACCGTCGTCAATCCGACCAAGATTGACATACTGCGGCTCGCGATCCTTCAGGCATCGCTCGCAGAATATCCTGCTGATGGCATCGTCCTGCACCCGACGGACTGGGCTGACATCGAACTGACCAAGGACGGTGAAAACCGTTACATCTTCGCTAATGTCATCCAGCTTGCCGGTCCACAGCTCTGGGGCCGTCCTGTTATCGGAACTCAGGCCATGGATCTCGATGAGTTCCTTGTGGGTGCCTTCCGCATGGCTGCGAAAATCTGGGACCGTATGGACACGGAAGTCCTGATTTCGTCCGAAGATCGCGACAACTTCGTCAAGAACATGCTCACTGTTCGTGCGGAAAAGCGCCTGGCGCTTGCTGTCAAGCGATCTGCCGCTCTCGTGACCGGCGATTTCACGACTGCGCTCACGCCAACGCCGTAAGCTTTAAGCTTTTGGCTCATCAAGGCGGGCAGTGAGCGCTGCCCGCTCTATGAACCAAAGGAGAAGTTCCATGCACCTGAAAGCAATCCGTGGCAGTTTCGGCGACTTTGGTCGCGTCCAGAAAGGCCAGATCCTCCAGAATGTCGCAAAGTCAGCCGCCGAGAAGCTCATCAAAAGCGGCGCATATGTTGAGGCGACGGCTAACGATATCCGAGCCGCAGGCAATCGCACCGAACTGGGCATTCTCGATGCCAAGGCTCTGTTATTGAAATCCACTACCGCTCCGGAAGGCGATCTGGAAAGCGAGTTAGCCAAGGCGAGGGCTGAAATCGAGGCAGCGAATGCCAAGGCAAAGACGGCAGAAGATGCCCTCACACAGTTCCGGACGGAAGCCGAAACGGAAATCAGCAATCTGAAGATAGCCATTTCCGGGGCCTCGTCTGAAAAGGACAGGATCAAGCTCGAATCCGATAGTCGCATCAAAACCTTGGAAGATGATGTGGCAACGATCTCCAAGGAATACGAAAAGTACAAGCAAGATACCGAGGCGCGCATTGCTGACATGGAGGTCGCGGCCAAGGCAGATCGCGAGGCGCTGGAGGCCTTGACGGCACCGAAGTCGCAGGACGGGGCTGGCGAGCCTCAGAAAAGCAAATCCGACAAGTAACGGGTAGGGACAATGGATCACCGTGTCAGCGTCATCGAAGCGCCTGCGCCCTTCGTGTCGTGGGAGGAAATGCAGACCCACGGCAAGATTGAGGAAGAGAGCGACCAGACCTATGTCGAAACTCTTATCTCTGCTGCGACGACATGGCTTGACGGGGCAACCGGATGGCTGGGCCGTTCATTAGGTGTGCAGGTTCTTGAGTTTGCTGGCTGCGGTTGGCCGCAATCTGTCCTATGCCTGCCGTTCGGACCAGTTATAGAAATCGTGAGTGTCAGTTATATTGACCCGAACGGTGATGAACAGTCTTTACCATTGCCGTTTCCGGATGATGCTTCGAATCTGCCGGATGTTCGTGGAAATCCGGGCGATGTGAAAATTCGATATCGAGCTGGTTACGGCAAGCAGGATCCGGATGATCCATTGGAATGGATCAACACCGTGCCCGATCCTATCCGGGTAGCCGTGATGATGCTTGTTTCTCAGTGGTACGAAAATCGGCAGGGCCTCACTGTCGGACAGACCGTCAGTGAACTTCCTTTTGCCGTTCGCGCTCTCGTCCAGCCTTACAGGATCTATCGATAATGGATAATCCCGGAAAACTAAACCGGCGCGTCGAGTTTGATGCGCCGACTACCATTCCAGACGGGCATGGCGGCGGTGAAACCGGTTGGACGATTCCCGGTGACGCTGTGAAGTTATGGGCAAATTTCCGCTTTCTGCGAGGCGGTGAGACCGTGCAAGCGGCGCGATTGGAAGGCAAGCAACCTGTCGTGGTTACCGTTAGAAACTGCACACAAGCTCAACAGATTGACACGAGCTGGCGGATGCGCGCCTCGCGGGACGGCACCCATTATAATATAAGGTCAGGTCCCGTCGAAACTGATGATCGTCTGTATCTGGAGTTTACGGTCGAAAGCGGGGTGGCGATATGAGTGTTTCAGTCTCGTTTCAAGATTTCGTTCTTTCCAAGCTCAACGCGTCCACCACCGTCACCGGGCTTGTCGACAACCGTATTTACGACGGCCCCCCAGCATCGCCGGTGTTTCCATATATTTCACTGGGGTCGACAGATTTTCGCCTCGACGATGCGGAGTGCATAGCCAGTCGACAGGAAACATTGCAAATCGACTGTTGGGCACGAAAGAACGGTCGGAAATGGCCGTGCAAAGAGATAGTGGATGCCGTTGTCAGTGCTCTGCGAAACCAAGAGGGCGAGCTTTCGGACGGCTATCTGGTCGAAGTGAATATTGAACTGGCCCGAGTGATGGGCGATCCTGACGGCATTACTGTCCATGGGCTGGTGCAATGCACTGGCCTGATCGATGAGTTCGAAAATGGTTGATGGTATCAAGGCTCTCGAAAAGAAGCTCACAAAGACCATTCCGCAGGCCATCCAGAGTGCCGCCAGAGATGCGATGGAAAAGGGCGCGCAAGAAGTCGTTGACATGATGAAACGCCTTGTTCCGCGAGAAACGGGAGAGCTTGCAAATAGTATCGGTTGGACATGGGGCGAGGCTCCAGCCGGATCGATGGTGGTAGGTGAAGTTGGGGGCCGATCCTATAACACTCTGCGGATCGTTATTTATGCCGGTAACGAGAAAACCCGCGTCGGCGAGCGCGATCAGTTCCAGCTTGCTCGATTGCAGGAATTTGGTACTCAGGAAATGCCTGCCAACCCATTCTTTTTCGTGACGTGGCGCACCAAGCGTCAACGCGTTCGTTCGAGGATTACCCGCTCAATCCGGGCTGCTATCAAGAGGGAGGCTGGTTAATGTCGTGGGCAATCTTCAAGGTCGAATGCAATTGGTCTCGGCCACAAAGTCGGCTCTCATTCAACGCGAAGGCGTCACCAGAGCCGCAGGAACGTCCGCAAGATTTCATTGATTTTTGCGTATCGAAGGGCTGGGCAGAGCGCGTCCAAAGCCCTTCACGCGACCAGAAACGCGCCCTGAAGGGCCATAACCGGGCGAAATAAGCCCATTCACCTGAAGCCGGGCCTCAAGCCCTTTTAAGGCTGGCGAGTAGCTGGCCCGTTTTCGCATGGAGAAAGCACATGGCTACCAAGCCGATCACAGCCGCATTTCCTGATTTCATTCTGGAAGTCGAAACCGATACGCCGGGAACGTTCACGAAGGTGTGCGGACTTACCCAGCGCGGCATCAACCGCCAGCACAATATGCAAACCACGGAAGTGCCGCAGGATTGCGACGACGAAAGCCTGCCTTCCGCTATCGAGCGCGCTGTGCAGTCCTCGGAAGTAACCATATCGTCAAATGGCATCTGGGCAGCCCAGAGCCACGAAATGATGATGGACTGGTGGTACAACGGTCTGGTTAAGAATATCCGCATCCAGCATGTCAAAGCGGCAGTTGGAGATACGGAATATGAAACCGGGCCTGCTTACCTAGTCAATCTCAACAATGCTGTCGAAAAGGGCCAGAAGGTCAGCGCTGATATCGAAATCCAGTTCGACGGCGTTCCGACCCGCACTGCTAAGGTTGCTCCATAATGCGGCCAGCCCGTTCCTTTGTGTGGCCAGCCGGTGAGCATGATTTCTGTCTCGGCATTGGTGAGCTTCGGGCGCTTGAACAGCGCTCGGATGCCGGGTGCTTCGTCATCCTCACGCGCCTTCTGACATCGCAGTGGAAGATTGACGATGTACTGCAACCGATCCGGCTTGGCCTCATCGGTGGCGGTATGGATGAGCGCGAGGCTCAACGAACCATCGACCGAGCGCTTGAGATTGCCAGCCCGTACAGCCTCGCGGTTCCGGCGGCGACAATCCTTCACTCATTTCTGATGTGGGATGAGGAGGCGGATCAGCCGGGGGAGTTAAAGGCGGGGACGGAAAAAGCAGCGCGCCGCTCCCGAACGGAAAAACAAGATGGTCCCAGTTCTACATGACTGGGGCCGCTCTCGGTCTGTCGCCTCGGCAGATCGATGACATGACGCTGTGGGAATTTAACTGCTGCGCAACTGGCTTTGCCAAGGCGAACGGCGCGGAAGACAAAGCACCTGACTATAGCGACGAAGTTCTGAGCGAACTCGGTATCGCCGGGTTTGAATGACGACTTGGAAGGATTGAACCATGGCTGACGATGCTGCTGCCCTGCTGATCCGCATTGAAGCCTCTCAATCCAAGGTCGAAAAGCAAATGGCCGCCATTGCTCGCCGTGCGGCCAAGGAAGCACAGTCGGTCGAAGACCGTTTCAAGAAGGCAAACGACAATGTTGCCAAGTCGTTCAAGGACGGCAGTGACAAGGCTGTTATGTCCATTGGAGCCACGCGGGCAGCAACTGCGAACCTGTCGTTTCAGTTGAACGACATCGCAACCAGCCTTTCTGGTGGCGCATCGCCATTCACTGTGATGATGCAGCAGGGCGGGCAGGTTGCTCAGGTATTCCAGGGTAGCGGCGGCGTCATCAACGCCGTCAAGCTTCTGGGCGGTGCCTTTGCATCGGTGCTTAATCCGGTATCTCTCGCATCCTTCGCCATTATCGGGCTGACTGGCGCGGCATATCAGTACTTCACCGGCCTTGGTAGCGACACCAAGGACGCGGAGGAAGTGCTTAAAGGCCACTCCGAACTTATCCGGCGCATCAAAGATGCTTATGGCGAAGCGGCAGCCGGTGCGGAGGAGTATAACGCCAAGAGCCGCCAAATACTGGCATTTGATATTCAGGAACGCATTCGCGAGTACAAAGACACGATTGCAGGCGTTGCGAGCGACCTGAACGAACAGCTCTCCTCTATCCCAGCTGGTGAGTTTGAAGGTGCGACCTACACCATTCAGGAACTTCAGGGCGCTCTCGCTAATCTTCGTGATGGCATCAAGAACGGCGATCCCGATATCCGCAAGTTCATAAATCGCCTGATTGATATCGAAAACCAGACTGGAACGCCTGAGAGCATCAAGGCAATTATCCGGGAAATCATCAACTCCGGTAAGGCAGGCGAGGAAGTCCAATCCAAACTCGAAACGCTAACAGGCGTGATTACGGGCGTTGGCACTGCGGCAAAGCGTCAGGCCGATAACGTCAGTGCCTTCACCAAATCGGTGCGAGAGCTTGCCAACATCGCGATCCCAGCCCTTTCCGAAATGGAGAAGGCCGAAAAGGCATACAGCGATGCTCTGCGCAACGCCACAAGCCGCGAAGAGCGTGATGATGCATATCGAGCTTTCCAGGCTGCGCAAGATCGCATTCGAGTTGCCCAGACGATCCCGACGCCCGGTCAGCGACCCAACCCGGAAAGCTTCGCCCCAGAGCGAGAAAGACGCACAGGGGGAACCCGCAGCAAGAAAGTGAAGGACAGCTTTGATGAGCTTGACGATATCGTAGCGAAGTATGTTCGCGATGTTGTGAAGGCAGAGAGCGGCGGGCGCGCCAATGCGAAGAACCCACTTTCCTCCGCAACCGGCCTTGGTCAGTTCATCCAAAGCACCTGGCTCGATCTGTTCAAGAAGAACTTCCCTGATCGCGCCAAGAACATGTCCGATCAGACAATTCTTGCGCTGCGCAATGATGCGGAGATTTCCAAGAAGCTGATTGAGGCATATGCCCGCGAGAATGCGGCAATCCTTCGTCAAGCTGGTGTATCGGTCAATGAAGCTGCGCTTCAGCTTGCCCACTTCCTCGGTCCGAAAGGCGCCATCTCGGTTCTGACTGCGAAGAGCGGCACGTTGGTCAGCCAAGTTCTGCCACAGTCGGCCATATCGGCCAATCAGTCGATCCTCGGCGGCGGCAAGACCGTTGATGACGTGATCGCCTACGCACAGAGCCGTGTGTCAGCCTACGACCAGATGAAGGAAGCGGCGCGGGCCTACAAGCTTGAACAGAAGGAGTTGAACCGGGAGGCGAAAGAGTTTGCCAACCTCGGCAAAGACCTCCTGGGCGGCTTCATTGACGACCTGCGCAACGGTGCGAGCGCGTCCGAGGCTCTGGCGAATGCGCTCCAGAAAGTCGCCAGCAAGCTTATCGACATCGCATTGAACAATATCTTCAGCGGCGGGGGTGGGCTATTTGGCGGTGGCAAGGGCGGGCTTTTCGGCGGCGCTATCATTCCAGGCATCCTCCACAGCGGCGGCGTGGCCGGAACGCATGGCTATAACCATGGACGCGCTGTCTCGCCCTCGGTCTTTGCCGGTGCAAAGCGCTACCATACCGGCGGCGTGGCAGGGCTTCAGCCGGGCGAAATTCCAGCCATTCTTCAGCGTGGTGAAGTTGTCCTTCCTCGCGGTGCAGGGATGGTGAACAAGGCGAGAAGCACTGAAACCATCAACGTCGTTCTGAGGGATGACAGTGGCCGAATGGCACAGATCGCCGATCAGCGTATTCAGACCGCATCGGGCGCGATTGTTCAGGTTTCGGTGCAGCAAAGCGCCAAGGCCGTCCAATCTAACTTCCCGTCAATGCTAGCAGACGCACAAGCGAGAAAAATGTAATGGCAACCATTCTCTGGCCCCGTTCGGTGCTCAAGCCGAAGCGCGACCCGTTCAATATTGCCCCGCGTACACTCGCAGGCCCTTCCAGTGTGTCGGGGCTGACGCAGGTGACAGCTTCGGATGCCGGTATCTGGAAGGCGACGTTCAGCGACATCATTATTCGTCGTGGGTCGCCTTCCGTTCTGGCATTTCGGGCTATTGCGAACCTGCTGGAAGGCCGGTTGCGTCCTATTCTCGTCCCTCGTTGCTGCGCTTATCAACCCTTCGACCCTGACGGCAACGGCGCAGCCGACGAAGTTCCTCACTCAGATACTAGTCCGTTCAGCGATGGCGGGCTGTATCGCTCCCGTTCAATCGATATCAGGCTGACCAGCAACATTCCGTTGCGCGGCACCACCGCAAATCTCTCGGTCATTACGGCGGGCCAATTGCAGCCGGGTATGGATTTCTCAATCGGAGAGCGAATGTACCGCATCCGCACGGTGCAGATGACTGGCGAGAACACGGCGACCATCACATTCCGGCCTCCGGCCCGCGAAGCCGCGCCAGCCGGGAGCGAAATGGAGTTCGATTATCCAGTGTGCCGGATGCGTCTGGCGTCCGATAGCGAAATGGACCTCGACCTTGATCTGATTTCGCAGTGGTCGTTCCCGACCGTCAATTTTATCGAGGATGTGTGATGTCGTTCTTTAACACGGCTCAGCTGGCAGAGTTCGCCAAGCATGAGGTGCGGCTCGATTTCCTTGTTGAGTTCCGCTTTGCGTCCGAGACGATGCGTGTCTGGAACGGGAATACGGCGCTGGAAACCGGCGGCAATCGCTATGAACCGATGTATGGCTACGGATCGATTGACGGCATTGGCATGGCCTCGACAACTGCCGCGCAGAACGTGACGTTCCAGCTTTCGGGCTTGCCGGACGCGACACTGAACTTTCTCGCCATGGCGCTGGATGCGAATGATGAGGTGGATCAGCGTATTGTCGTGATATCGATACAGCTTTTCGATGAGGAATGGCAGCCGCTGGGCGGTCCCGCGCCTATCTGGTGGGGTTTCATGCAGCCGCCTCGCATCAGCCGCACCGAAATGCAAGGAACAGAGGGCGCTATCCAGTCGATCAGCATGACGGCGGAAAATGCATTCTTCAATCGGTCACGACCGGCATATGGCCGCTATACCGACCGAGACCAACAGCGCCGTTCGCCCGGTGACAAGTTCTGTCAGTTCATCGGTTCATTGCTCTTCAAGAGCTTTAAATACCCGGATTATTGATCCTATGGACATTGCCAAGTTTGTAGCAGCCGAGGCGCAAAAGCCTTTCCGGTGGGGAGAGACTGATTGTGTTTCGACCGTTGATCGCTGGATCAGGTCTTGCACAGACCTGTCGCCGCTCGCCTGGGTAGACAGGGAATATTCGGATGCTGCCGGGGCTGCATCGGTACTGTCAGATCGTGGCGGGCTGGCTGTGCTGGTCAACCGGGCAATGCGCTCGCAAGGGTTCATTAAGACCGGCGATCCTGTGACCGGCGATGTCGGTTTGATCTTCCATAACGAAAAACTCTGCATGGCAATCCATGCCGGGAATTGCTGGTTCTCGCACGATGAACATGGGCTGATTGGCGCGCCACTGTCCGCTGTCTGGAAAGCTTGGAGAATTAAATGCCAGTAGCTCTTTCCGGCATCATTGCGTCTGTGGTGGGCGCTGGAGCGCTTGGCGCCGCCTTGCAGACAGGTCTTGCCCTGATAACGCTTGCCGCCGGTACGACGCTTGGCAGCTTGGCTATCGGCCTGGGTATTTCCTATCTCGCGTCCTCGCTGTTTCGCCCGAAGCAGCCCAAGCCGGAAGATGTGCAGCAGCAGGTTCGCCAGCCTACGCCGCCCCGCATTCGCCACTATGGCCGCGTGAAAACTTCCGGAGCCTGGATATTCGCTGAAACCCAGAGCGGCGGCTTTTTCAAGGTTCTTGCCTTGGGGCAAGGCCCATTCGATGCCATTGAAGAATACTGGCTTGATGATCAGAAGATTGATTTGCTGCCGGATGGCTCACCGACGCCGCCGAGCAAATGGCGCGAAGGAACGACGGGAAATCCGCTCTTGCGCATTCAGTCGCGCCTCGGTGCGCCTGTCGAGACGGCATACAGCGAATTGACATCGAAGTTCCCTCAGTGGACGGCTGCGCACCGTGGCGACGGAATAGCATCGTTGCTCGCCTGCCAATATGCAGTCGGTGACGAGTATTATCTAAGCCTCTTCCCGAACGGTGTGAACACGAACTACCGCGTGGTGGCTCGCACGTCTCTCGTCAAAAACCCGGTCACGGGTGCGGTCGCATGGAACGATAACGCCGCCGCAGTGATCCGGGACTACATGACGCACAAGGATGGTATGCGCCTGCCTGAAAGCCTTTTCACGACGCCAAACGCACAAGCGGGCTGGGTGGCTTCGTATAACAGGGCAGGAGAGGCAAT
>Ga0209369_1000756_pt1 | contig 26054 bp, 19 predicted proteins | sample EBPBio142010_DNA_FD_185865 | JGI IMG/M metagenome (GOLD analysis project Ga0209369, IMG submission 185865) | Wastewater treatment Type I Accumulibacter community from EBPR Bioreactor in Madison, WI, USA - Reactor 1_10/4/2010_ DNA (SPAdes)... | ecosystem: Engineered > Bioreactor > EBPR >... | reverse complement strand
CCAGCGGCGCGCCGGCGCCGATGTGCAGCTGGCCGTTGGCCACCGCGATGCGCTTCAGCTCGTCGACCTCGCCCACGTAGAGGATGTCGCCCAGATCGCGGAACTGCTTGTTCACCCACAGCCCGATGTCGGTGCAGCCGGCCAGCAGCCGCGCCTTGGGCTGGGCGGCGCGCAGGGCGGCCAGCGCGTCCAGCGTGCGCGGCGCATGGAAGTGGTCCTGCCGGCCGGGCACGGCCGGTTTCGGCGCCACGTAGTGCAGTGGCGGGTCGGCGCGCAGCTGCTGCAGCAGTGCGGCGATTGGCGCGGTGTCCAGCCGCTGTCGCGGCAGCTCGAACATGCGCTGGCCGGCGTCCAGGATCGGCCGGTAGCCGGTGCAGCGGCACAGGTTGCCGGCCAGCTCGTCGGCCAGCTGCGCGCGGCTGGGCACGGTCCCTGCTTCGCAGTGCTGCTCGTAGGAGGCCGTCATCGTCATCACGAAGCCCGGCGTGCAGAAGCCGCATTGCGAACCGTGGCAGTCCACCATCGCCTGCTGCACGGGGTGCAGCCCGGCGCCGCCAGTGATCGCGGCCAGGTCCTCGACGGTGAGCAGCGCCTTGCCGTCCAACGTGGGCAGGAAGCGGATGCAGGCGTTCACCGGCCGCAGCGACAGCCCGCCGACCACGGTGGCCTGTGCGGCGGCACTGCCGGACGCCGCGCCGCTGTCGGCCAGCTCGGCCACCACCACCGTGCAGGCGCCGCAGTCGCCTTCGGCGCAGCCTTCCTTGGTGCCGGTGCAGCGCTGGTCCTCGCGCAGCCAGTCCAGCACGCTGCGGGTGGGCGCGGCACCGTCGACGTCGACGATGCGGCCACGGTGCACGAAGCGGATCGGTCGGGTGTCCATGCGGGCCTCGGTGAATGACACAGGACGAACACTAGCGCCTGCGGGGCGCCTGGCTATACGCGCCAAGCGCTATCAAATATATGATGCGCCGTATGGCACAGCGGCCGATCCTCGCCAACATTGACCTCCATCTCGTGAAGGTCTTGCACACCGTGATCAGCGAACGCAGTGTCTCCCGCGCCGCGATGCGTCTGCAAAGCACGCAGCCGATGGTCAGCGCCCAGCTGAAGCGGCTGCGTCAGCTGACGGGTGACCCCTTGCTGGTGCGCTCGGGCCAGGGCCTGGCGCCCACCGATGCGGCGCTGGCCATGCTGGAGCCCGCCGGCCGGCTGCTGCGTGAGGCCGAACTGCTGTTCTCGCCCCAACAGCGCGGCGGCGCCTTCGACCCGGCCACCGCCGCGCCCACCTTCCGCATCGCCGCCAGCGACTACCTGGACCCGCTGTTCCTGCCGCGCATCGTCGAGCTGCTGAAGCGCGAGGCGCCGCTGGCGCAGGTGGAATTGCACCCGCTGTCGGCCGAGATCGACTACCGCCGCAAGCTGGCCTCGGGCGACGTGGACCTGGTCATCGGCAACTGGCTGCAGCCGCCCGAAGAGCTGCACCTGGGCCGGCTGATGAGCGACGACATCGTCTGCCTGGTGGCGCCCGACCACCCCGCCGCGCGCGGCGGCCGCGGCTGGACCGTGGAGCGCTACCTGGAAGCCGAGCACGTGGCGCCGATGGCCTTCCATTCCGGTGCGCCGGGCGTCATCGACCAGCACCTGGCTGCGCAGGGCCTTAAGCGCAACCTGGTGGTGCGCAGCGCGCACTTCAGCCTGATACCGCTGATGGTGGCGCGCAGCTGGCTGGTGCTGACCACCGGCCGGCTGTTCTGCAGCCGCTATGTCGACGCGCTGGGCCTGCGCATCGTGCGCTGCCCGGTGCAGTTTCCGCCGCTGACCTACTACCAGCTGTGGCACGACCGCACCCATGCCGCGCCGCCGCTGCGCTGGCTGCGCGAACGCGTGCGCGACGTGGCCCGCGAGCTGGCCGTGGTGGAGAAGAGCTGATGGCCGCCACCCGCATCGCGCTGCGTGGCGACCTGCTGGACTTCGTGGCCGCGCCGGCGCGTGCCGACCGTGACAGCCCGGCCGTGCGCTGGCGGCCCGACCACTGGCTGCTGATCCAGGACGGCCGCATCGTCGGCGCACAGGCCGTCGCGCCCGACGTGACCTGGCAGCGCATCGACCATGCCGGCAAGCTGATCCTGCCCGGCTTCATCGACACCCATGTGCACAGCCCGCAGCTGGACGTGATCGGCTCCTGGGGTGCGCAGTTGCTCGACTGGCTGGAGACCTACACCTTCCCGGCCGAGCACCGCATGGCCGACCCCGCGCAGGCCGCCGCCGGCTCGACGCTGTTCCTGGATGCGCTGCTGGCCCACGGCAGCACCAGCGCGGTGGTCTTCCCCACCGTGCACAAGGCCTCGGTCGACGCGCTGTTCGCCGGCGCGCTGGAGCGTGGCATGCGCGTCATCGCCGGCAAGGTGCTGATGGACCGCCACGCGCCGGACACGCTGTGCGACGACATCGACGACGTGGCCGGCGCCGAGGCCGACTGCCTGGAGCTGATCGAGCGCTGGCACGGCCGCGGCCGGCTGGCCTATGCGGTAACGCCGCGCTTCGCGCCCACCAGCAGCGACGCGCAGCTGGCCATGGCCGGCCGCCTGCTGGCCAGCCGCGAGGGCCTGTACATGCAGACCCACGTCGCCGAAAACCCGGACGAGGTGCGCTGGGTGGCCGAGCTGTTTCCCGACGCGCGCAGCTACCTCGACGTCTACGAGCGCCATGGCCTGCTGAACGCACGTTCGGTGCTGGCCCACGGCATCTGGCTGGACGATGCCGACCGCGGCACGCTGGCGCGGCGCGGCGCGCAGATCGCCTTCTGCCCCAGCTCCAACCTGTTCCTGGGCAGCGGCCTGTTCGGCTGGGCCCAGGCCGAGGAGGCCGGTGTTGGCATCAGCCTGGCCTCAGATGTCGGGGGCGGCACGTCCTTGTCGATGCAGCGCACGATGGCCGACGGCTACAAGGTGCAGGCGATGGCCGGCACCAAGCTGACGGCCTGGGCGCTGCTGCACGCCGCCACGCGCGGGGCCGCGCAGGCCCTGGGCCTGGCGCATGAAATCGGCTCGCTGGACGGCGGCAGCGTGGCCGACCTGTGCATCTGGGACTGGGCCACCAGCCCGGTGGCACGGCGCCGCCAGCAGGTGGCGCGCGACTTGCATGAAAAGGTCTTTGCCTGGATCACGCTCGGCGATGAGCGCGACCTGGCCGAGACCTGGGTGGCCGGCGTGCGCCGCTACCGCCGCGCCGACGCCGCCTGAAGGCCCCCGCCGAAGCGCCCCACCGCACCGCACGAACAAGACCCGCCAGGAGACAAGACCATGCTGCGACTCGAACTGATCGGCATCAGCAAGCAGTACCCGGCCGTGCGCGCCAACGACAACGTCAACCTGAAGGTGCAGCCCGGCGAGATCCATGCCGTGCTCGGCGAAAACGGTGCCGGCAAGAGCACGATGATGAAGATGATCTACGGCGCCGTCCGCCCCGACGAGGGCGAGATCCGCTGGAACGGCGAGAAGGTCGACATCAAGAACCCGCAGCAGGCGCGCGCACTGGGCATCAGCATGGTGTTCCAGCACTTCAGCCTGTTCGACACGCTGACGGCGGCCGAGAACGTCTGGCTGGGCCTGGACAAGAGCATGACGCTGGCCGAGGTGACCGAGCGCATCAGCAAGGTCAGCAAGGACTACGGCCTGGACGTCGAGCCGCTGCGCCCGGTGCATTCGCTGTCGGTGGGCGAGCGCCAGCGCGTCGAGATCGTGCGCGCGCTGCTCACCAGCCCGAAGCTGCTGATCCTGGACGAGCCGACCTCGGTGCTCACCCCGCAGGCGGTGCAGAAGCTCTTCGTCACGCTGCGCCAGTTGGCCCAGGACGGTTGCTCGATCCTGTACATCAGCCACAAGCTCGACGAGATCCGCGAGCTGTGCAGCAACTGCACGGTGCTGCGCGGCGGCAAGGTCACCGGCACCGTGGACCCGCGCACCGAAAGCAATGCCGGCCTGTCCAAGCTGATGATCGGCGCCGAGCCGCCGCAGCTGCAGCACAAGGCCAGCCAGGCCGGCGCGGTGGTGCTGGCGGTCAAGGGTCTGTCGGTGCCCAAGCTCGACCAGTTCGGCACCACGCTCAGCGACATCGGCTTCGACGTGCGCGCCGGCGAGATCGTCGGTGTGGCGGGTGTCTCGGGCAACGGCCAGCAGGAGCTGATGGCTGCGCTGTCCGGCGAGGACCCGCGTGGCCCGGCCGGCTCGATCCAGCTCTTCGGCAAGGACATCGCCCGCCATTCGGCGCGACGAAGGCGCAAGGAGGGCCTGCACTTCGTGCCCGAAGAGCGCCTGGGCCGCGGCGCGGTGCCGGTGATGAGCCTGGCGCAGAACACGCTGCTGACGCGCACCGAGGCGGTGGCCGCCTCCGGCTGGATCCGCACCCGCAAGGTCGACCTGCTGGCGGCCAACCTGATCAGCCGTTTCAACGTCAAGGCCGGCGGCACCGGCGCGGCGGCCAAGAGCCTGTCCGGCGGCAACCTGCAGAAGTTCATCGTCGGCCGCGAGATCGATGCCAACCCCAAGCTGTTGATCGTCAGCCAGCCGACCTGGGGCGTGGACGTGGGCGCGGCGGCGCTGATCCGCGGCGAGCTGCTGAAGCTGCGCGACGCCGGCTGCGCGCTGCTGGTGGTCAGCGAAGAGCTGGACGAGCTGTTCGAGATCGCCGACCGGCTGATCGTCATCGCCCAGGGCCGCATGTCGCCGTCGATCCCCACCGCCGAAGCGACCATCGAGCGCATCGGCGAATGGATGTCCGGGCTGTGGCCCAAGGCCGGCGAGACGGCGGCGCCCTCGATGGCCGCCCCGCAAACCATCGGAGTGCGCCATGCTCAGGCTTGAACCCCGCCCGCAGCCCTCGAAGCTGATGTCGCTGCTGTCGCCGGTGCTGGCGCTGGTGCTGACCGCGCTGCTGGCCGGCATCCTGTTTGCCGCGCTGGGCAAGGACCCGGTGCGCGGGCTGTCGATGTACTTCGTCGAGCCCTTCTCCAACCTGCGGCAGATCAGCGAGCTGATGCTGAAGGCCACGCCGCTGATCACCATCGCGCTGGGCCTGGCGGTGTGCTACCGCTCCAACGTCTGGAACATCGGTGCCGAGGGGCAGTTCCTGCTCGGCATCCTGGCCGGCGGCGGCGTGGCGCTGTGGCTCACCACGCAGGGCATCGTGCTGCCGAAGTTCGTGGCCGTGCCGCTGGTGCTGATCGGCGGCGTGCTCGGCGGCATGCTGTGGGCCGGGCTGACGGCACTGCTGCGCGACAAGTTCAATGCCAGCGAGATCCTGGTCAGCCTGATGCTGGTTTACGTGGCGCAGCAGCTGGTCAACTACCTGGTCTTCGGGCCCTGGAAGGACCCGGCGGGCTTCAACTTCCCGCAGACCAAGAGCTTCGACGCGTCGACCTGGCTGCCGGCGCTGATGACCGGCACGCGGCTGCACATCGGCATCCTGATCGCGCTGCTGCTCGCCGGCTGCGCCTGGGTGTTCATGTTCCGCCTGTTCCGCGGCTACCAGTTGCAGGTGGGCGGCCTGGCGCCCGCGGCGGCACGTTATGCCGGCTTCTCGGCCAGCAGCTCGCTGTGGACGGCGCTGCTCATCTCGGGCGGCTTCGCCGGGCTGGCGGGCGGCATGGAGGCCATCGGCACCTTCCGACAGATCACGCCGCATGTCAGCACCGGCCTGGGCTTCACCGCCATCATCGTCTGCTTCGTCGGCCGGCTGCACCCGGTGGGCATCGTCTTCGCCGGTGTGCTGCTGTCCACCATGATCATCGGCGGCGAGCTCGGCCAATCGCGCCTGGGGCTGCCGAACGCGCTGACCGGCGTGTTCCAGGGCCTGCTGCTGGTGCTGCTGCTGGCCTGCGACACGCTGATCCACTACCGCATCCGCCTGCGTCCGGCGATTGCCCACGCCCACTGAAGGAGCCGACGCCATGGACCAATTTGCCTTGCTGATCGCGGCCACGCTGGCCTCGGGCACGCCGCTGGCCATCGCCGGCCTGGGTCTGCTGATCAACGAGAAGGCCGGGGTGCTGAACCTGGGCGCCGAAGGCATCATGCTGGTGGCGGCCATTGCCGGCTTCGCAGCGGCCTTCAACAGCGGCAGCGACACGCTGGCCTTCATCGCCGGCGCCGCGGCTGGCGCCACGCTGGCCGCGGCCTTCGGCGTGCTGGTGATCTGGCTGAACACCAACCAGTACGCCACCGGCCTGGCCGTTAGCCTCTTCGGCTACGGCTTCTCGGCCTTCGTCGGCCTGGGCTACGTGGGCAAGAAACTGTCCGAGCGCACGCCTTTCGAGGTGCCCGGCCTGAGCCAGATCCCCTTCTTCGGGCCGGCGCTGTTCAAGCAGCACCCGATGGTCTACATCGCCATCGGCCTGATCGCCGCGGCGATGTGGTTCCTGTACAAGAGCCGCAGCGGCCTGGTGCTGCGCGCGGTGGGCGAATCGCCCGAGTCGGCGCACGCGCTGGGCTACAAGGTGCGCTGGATCCGCCTGGTGGCGGTGATGGCCGGCGGCGCGCTGTGCGGCGTGGCAGGGGCCTTCCTGTCGGTGGTCTATGCGCCGCTGTGGGTCGAGGGCTTGGTGGCCGGCCGCGGCTGGATCGCGTTGGCGCTGACCACCTTCGCCACCTGGCGGCCGGTGCGCGTGTTGCTGGGCGCCTACCTGTTCGGCGGCGTGACGATGGCGCAGTTTGCGCTGCAGGGCGCGGGTGTCGACATCTCCAGCCAGTTGCTGGCGATGCTGCCCTACCTGGCGACGATCATCGTGCTGGCCATCATCAGCCGCAACCCGACCTGGATCCGCATCAACATGCCGGCCTCGCTCGGCAAGCCTTTCCATCCCGGCGCCTAGAATCCGCCGGTTTTCCGTTCCCTGCCTGCCTACATTCCACCTAGGAGCCCCGACGCATGAGCCAGATGAACAAACGCACCCTGCTGGGCCTGACCGCCGCCGCTGCGCTGACCGCGCTGGTGGGCTGCGGCAAGAAGGAGGAGCCGGCCGCACCGGCTGCCGCCGCGCCCGCCCCGGCCGCCTCGGTGGCCGCCGCACCGAAGCCCGAGCCGCTGAAGGTGGCCTGGGTGTACATCGGCCCCATCGGCGACGCCGGCTGGACCTATGCCCACGACCTGGGCCGCAAGGCGGTGGAAGCCGAATTCGGCGACAAGGTGCAGACCACCTACGTCGAGAAGGTGCCCGAGAGCGCCGACGCCGAGCGCGTGCTGCGCGACCTTGCCAGCCAGGGCAACAAGCTGATCTTCACCACCAGCTTCGGCTACATGGAGCCGACGATCAAGGTGGCGCAGGAGTTCCCGGACGTGAAGTTCATGCACGCCACCGGCTACAAGCTCGCGCCGAACGTCGGTGTCTATGACGCCAGCTTCTACCAGGACGCCTACATCTCCGGCATGATCGCCGGCGCGATGACGAAGACCAACACGCTGGGCTTCGTCGGCAGCTTCCCGATCCCCGAAGTGCTGCGCAACATCAACGCCTATGCGCTGGGCGCGCAGGTCACCAACCCGAAGGCCAAGGTCAAGGTGGTGTGGGTCAACACCTGGTTCGATCCGCCGAAGGAAAGCGAAGCCGCGCAGAGCCTGATCAACGGCGGCGCCGACGTGCTGCTGCAGAACACCGATTCGTCGGCCGTGCTGCAGACCGCCGAGAAGGCCGGCAAGTTCGCCTTCGGCTGGGATTCGGACATGAGCGCGGTGGCGCCCAAGGCGCACCTGGCCTCGAACGTGGTGCACTGGGGTCCGGCGTACAACAAGTACGTCAAGGACGTGCTGGACGGCAGCTGGAAGTCCGACCGCATCGTCTGGGGCACCAAGGAAGGCGTGAACGAGGTCGTCAAGATCGCCGACGCCGTGCCCGAGGACCTGAAGAAGAAGATCGACGAGATCAAGGCCGGCATGAAGGACGGCAGCTTCGAGGTCTTCAGCGGCCCGATCGCCGACAACACCGGCAAGGAGCGTCTGGCCAAGGACACCAAGGCCGACCAGGCCTGGAAGGACAAGGTCGACTTCTACGTGAAGGGCGTCGACGGCAAGGTGCCGACCGGCAAGTAAGCCGGCCGCGGCCCCCCGCCGTGAACCACGCCGCCGCGGCCCGCACGCCCGGCGGCGTTTTTCTTTTGCAGCAGGATCGACGATGAACGCTTTGCAGGACTGGTGGCTGCCGGTGGCCGCCGCTACCGACTTGCAGTCCGGCCGCTGCCTGCCGGCACGGCATTTCGACGACGCGCTGGCGCTGTGGCGCAGCGCCGCCGGCCCGGTGGCCTTCGACGACCGTTGCCCGCACCGCGGCGCCAGCCTGTCGCTGGGCCGCGTGCAGGGCGACAGCCTGGAATGTGCGTACCACGGCTGGCGCTTCGCGGCCGACGGCCACTGCGTGGCCATTCCGGCGGTGCCCGGCGCCCAGCCCACCGCCAGCCATGCAGCGCGCGCCTGGCAGCTGGTCGAGCGCCACGGCCTGCTGTGGGCCGCCGGCGCCGAGGCGCCGCAGGACGAACCCTTCGCGCCGCCGGCGCTGGACGGCCTGCCGGCCCGGCGCGTGCTGTGCGGGCCCTTCGACGTGGCCACCAGCGCGCCGCGGGTGGTGGAGAACTTCCTCGACACCGCGCATTTCGGCTACGTGCACGAAGGCTGGCTGGGCGCGCGCGACCATGTCGAGGTGCCCGACTACCGCGTCGAACCCGACGCACTGGGCCGCCCCGGCGTGCCGCACTACCGAGCCTGGCAGCCGCAGGCCAGCTCGGCCGCCACCGGCGGCGCCTGGGTCGACTACCGCTACCAGGTGCTGTCGCCGCTGTCGGCGCTGCTGCAGAAGCAGGCCACGGGGCAGGGGACCGACGAGGCCTACGTGCTGTGGACCTGCCCCACGGGCCGCGAAAGCTGCCGCGCCTGGTTCACCATCGCCACCTCGGACCTGGCGGCCGACGAAGCCGCGCTGCAGGCCTTCCAGACGCAGATCTTCGCGCAGGACAAGCCGGTGGTCGAATCGCAGCGGCCGCGCGAGCTGCCACTGCAGGGCGGCGAGGCGCACGGCCCGGCCGACCGCTTCAGCGTCGCCTACCGGCTGTGGCTGCGCCGCATCGGCTTTGCGCACGGATGTTGCTGAACACGGCCATCGTCACCCAGGAGAGCCCATGAGCCCCATCGACTTCGACGCCATCCCGCGCAGCCGCCTGCCGGCGCTGCTGCGCACCATGCCCAAGGCCGAGCTGCACATCCACATCGAAGGCTCGCTGGAGCCCGAGCTGATCTTCCGGCTGGCGCAGCGCAACGGCGTGGCGCTGCCGTATCCCAGCGTGGAGGCGCTTCGCGCGGCCTATGCCTTCACCGACCTGCAGAGCTTCCTGGACCTGTACTACGCCGGCGCCGACGTGCTGCACACCGAGCAGGACTTCTTCGACATGGCCTGGGCCTACTTCGAGCGCGCCGCCGCCGACGGCGTGGTGCATGCCGAACTCTTCTTCGACCCACAGACCCACACCGACCGCGGCGTGCCCTTCGAGGCGGTGATCGTCGGGCTGGACCATGCCTGCCGGCGCGCCCATGCCGAGTTCGGCCTCAGCGCCAAGCTGATCATGTGCTTCCTGCGCCACCTCAGCGAGGAAGCGGCCTTCGCCACGCTGGCGCAGGCGCTGCCCTACCGGCGCCACTTCATCGGCGTGGGGCTGGACAGCGGCGAGCGCGGCAACCCGCCGGAGAAGTTCGCGCGGGTGTTCGCGCGCTGCCGCGAGTTGGGCTTCCATGTCGTGGCTCATGCCGGCGAAGAGGGCCCGCCGGCCTACATCGAAGCCGCGCTCGACGTGCTGCAGGTGCAGCGCATCGACCACGGCGTGCGCTGCGTCGAAAGTCCGGCGCTCGTGCAGCGCCTGGCCGCCAGCCGCATGCCGCTGACGGTGTGCCCGCTGTCCAACGTCAAGCTCTGCGTGTTCCCGACGCTGGCCGATCACAACCTGAAGACGCTGCTCGACGCCGGCCTGTGCGCCACCGTCAACAGCGACGACCCGGCCTACTTCGGCGGCTATCTGAACGACAACTTCCTGCAGTGCTTCGAGGCGCTGCCGGCGCTGACCGCGCGCGACGCCTGGCAGCTGTCGGCCAACAGCTTCGAGGCCAGCTTTGCCGATGCCGCGCAGAAGGCGCAGTGGCGCGCGCAGCTGGACGCGGCCTTCAGGGCGGCGGCGGCTGCTGCTTGATCGAGCGGAAGCGTTCGGCCAGCTCGCGGCGCAGCTGCTTGCGCAGCGCCGCTTCCTGCCAGCGGCGGGCCTCGTCGCCCGGCGCCGGCTGCAGCGGCGGCACCGGCACCGGCCGGCGCTCGTCGTCCACCGCCACCATCGTGAAGAAGCAGCTGTTCACATGCCGCTTCTGCTGGCTGCGGATGTTCTCGGCCACCACCTTGATGCCCACCTCCATCGACGAGCTGCCGGTGTGGTTGACGGCAGCCAGGAAGCTGAGCAGCTCGCCCACGTGGATGGGCTGCAGGAACATCACCTGGTCGACGCTGAGCGTCACCACGTAGCGGCCGGCGTAGCGGCTGGCGCAGGCATAGGCCACCTGGTCCAGGAACTTCAGCACCGTGCCGCCGTGCACGTTGCCGGCGAAGTTGGCCATGTCCGGCGTCATCAGCACGGTCATCGTCAGCTGGTGCGGGGGCAGGTTCATGGCGCCGCATTGTCGGGGCTGCGCGCGCCGGCTGCATGGGGCGCCAGCAGGCCATGCGACTCGGCCAGGCGCATCAGCCGCTGCACCTCGCGGTCGTGCACGCCGCGCTCGCGCAGCGCGTGCGCGGTCTGCGCCAGGTACTGCAGCGTGCTGCCGTAGCGGCCGCTGGCGTGGCGCAGGATGTGCAGCATCTGCGCGTCTTCCAGCCGGCCCATGTAGGCCTCGCTGCGCCGGCTGAGCGTGAAGGCCAGCGCGGGCACCGTGCCCTGCGGCGTGCGCGCCGGCAGCCAGCGCGGGTCGTACACGCCGGTGGGCATCTCGCGCTGCCACAGGCGTTCCAGTTCCTCGTCGGCGGTCTCGCGGCGCAGCCGGAAGACCATGCCGCGGCAGGCGCCGCCGGGCAGCAGCGCGAACACCAGCCCAGGCTGCTGCACCGAGCCGCGGTTGACGCGCGAGCGCATGCGCAGCGCGCGGTGCCAGCCGTGCACCACCGCGCTGCGGTGCTCCATCGCCTCGAACTCCTGGCGCCACAGCAGCGAGGCATAGCCGAAGACCCACAGCTCGCCGCGGCCTCCCCATTGCGCGCGGGTGCGCTCCAGCATCTGTGCCGGGTTGCGGCCGGGAAGGTGAGGGGGCAGTTCCTGCATCGCGGCCAGGGGTTTGGGCGAGGCTGCAGGCTATCATCGCCGCCGCCCGCGCGGGGGGTGCCGCGCCCGGCGGCCGGCCGTGGCGGCGATGGCCCTGAACTTGCTCGCCCCGCGCCACCTGCCACCGAAGCCGCATGCCGCTCCTGACCGCCGCCTTCCGACTGCTGTGCCTGCCGTGCCTGGCGCTGCTGCTGGCCTTGCCGGCCGCGCAGGCGCAGGAACAGCCGCGCGGCCTGGGCGGCGGCCCCGAGCTGGACCCGGCCGCGCCGGCGGCCTCGGCCCCGCCGCTGGCCCAGCTGCAGACGAAGCGGCCGCGCATCGGCCTGGTGCTGTCGGGCGGCGGCGCGCGCGGCGCCGCGCACATCGGCGTGCTGAAGGTGCTGGAAGAGCTGCGCGTGCCGGTCGACGTGATCGCCGGCACCAGCATGGGCTCGATCGTCGGCGGCTCCTATGCGTCGGGCCAGACGGTGGCGGCGATGACGCGCGACGTGGCCAACATCAAGACCGAGCTGCTGGCCCGCGACCAGCCGCCGCGCGAAGAGATCGCCATCCGGCTGAAGAAGGACGACTTCCTGGACTTCATCGGCCCGCAGTTCGGCTACCGCGACGGCTCGCTGCTCCTGCCCAAGGGCGCCATCTCCGGCGTCGGGCTGGAGGCGGTGCTGCGCGACCTGTCGCTGGCCAAGGGCGACTGGAACTTCGACAAGCTGCCGATCCCCTTCCGCGCCATCGCCACCGACGTCGTCACCGGCCAGATGACGGTGCTGAAGTCGGGCGATCTGGCCATCGCCATGCGCGCCAGCATGTCGGTGCCCGGCGCCATCGCGCCGGTGCAGATCGGCGGCAAGATGCTGGTCGACGGCGGCCTGACGCGCAACCTTCCGGTGGACGTGGCGCGGGCGATGGGCGCCGACGTGGTGATCGCCGTCAACCTGGGCACGCCGCTGCTGCCGCGCGACCAGATCAACTCGGCCTTCAGCGTGGCGCTGCAGATGCTGAACATCCTGACCGAGCAGAACGTGCAGGCCTCGCTGGCCTCGCTGACCGATCAGGACGTGCTGATCCTGCCCGAGCTCGGCAGCTTCTCGGCTGGCGACTTCGACAACATGTCGAGCACCATCCCCATCGGCGAGGCCGCCGCGCGCAAGGTGGCCGACAAGCTGAAACGCTTCAGCCTGCCGCCCGAGCAGTACGCCGCGCACCGGCAGCGCCAGGTGCGGGTGATCGTGCAGGACACGCGCAAGGTCGACGAGATCCGCGTTGAGGGGCTGGAGCGCGTCAACGAGGAGGTGGTCATCCAGAGCATGGCCACCAGCGTCGGCGAACCGCTGGACGTGGGCACGCTGGACCTGGACATGCGCCGCATCTACGGCCGCGAGGACTTCGAGCATGTCAGCTACCGGCTGATCGACGGACCCGACCGCCGCATCCTGGCGGTGGACGCGGTGGAGAAATCCTGGGGCCCGACCTATGTGCGCTTTGGCCTGTCGCTGTACAGCGACTTCCGCGGCGACAACGGCTTCAACCTGCTGGCCAGCGTGCGCCGCACCTGGCTGAACAAGCTGGGCGGCGAATGGCGGGCCGATCTGCAGGTGGGCAGCAACGGCGTGCTGTTCAGCGAGTTCTACCAGCCTCTGACGGCCGACCAGTTCCTGTTCGTGGCGCCCTACATCGACGTGCAGCGCGGCGTGGAAGACATCTACAGCGGCCCCAGCGGCGACAACCTGACCGCGCGCTACAACGTCAGCGCGGCCATCGTCGGCTTCGACTTGGGCAGCCAGTTCACCAAATACGGCGAGCTGCGCGTCGGCCTGCTGGCCGGCCAGGGCGATTACGACCTGCAGATCGGCTCGCCCCTGCTGTCCCTGCTGGACTTCAAGCGCGACATCGGCGCGGTGCGTACCCGGCTGTACCTGGACCAGCTGGACAACGTCGCCTTCCCGCGCCAGGGCTTCATGCTCGATGCGCGGGTGCTGTCGCAGACCACGCAGCTGGGCGCCAGCGATACCTACAACCGCTGGGACCTGCGCTTCCTGCAGGCGGCGACCTTCGGGGCCCACACCTTCCAGGTGGCGCTGTCAGGCGGCGGTGCGGTCGGCGGCAACCCGCTGCCGCTGTACGACTACATCGGCTTCGGCGGCTTCATGCGCCTGACCGGCTACCGCGAGGGCCAGTTGCGCAACGATTCGATGAGCTACGGCCGCCTCACCTACATGAACCGGCTGCTGAAGCTGCCGCTGCTGGAAGGCGTGTACTTCGGCGCGTCGGTCGAAGGCGCGCGCCTGGGCAACCCGCTGGTGCCCACCGGCATCCAGGGCAACGTCGGCTCGGGCAGCCTGTTCCTGGCCATCGACACCCCGCTGGGCCCGGCCTACCTGGCCTATGGCCACACCTTCGACGGCAACCAGAACGTCTACTTCTACCTGGGCAAGCGCTGAGCGCCGCGCCCTTGCCCGAGGCCCCGCCGATGCCCAAGTCCGCCCTCAGATGCTGGCCATTCACCGTGGCGCTGGCGCTGGCCGCGGTGCTGGCCGGCTGCGATCGCAAGCCTGCTGAAGCCGAGGCCCAGCGCCCGGCACCGCAGGTCAAGGTGCAGACCGTGCAGCCGCGCGACATCCCCTTTACGCTGAGCTTCGTTGCCCAGACCGAAAGCTCCCGCCAGGTGAACATCGTGGCGCGGGTGTCCGGCTTCCTGGACCAGATCGCCTACCAGGAAGGCGAGCTGGTGCGCGCCGGCCAGCTGATGTTCCAGCTGGACCCCAAGCCCTTCCAGGCCCAGCTGGAGGCCGCGCGCGGCGCGCTGCAGTCGCAGCAGGCGCGCTTTGCCACCGCGCAGGCCAACCTGGCCCGCGTCAAGCCGCTGGCCGAGCAGAACGCGCTGTCGCAATCGGACCTGGACCGCGCGCAGGGCGAGAACGACGCCGCCAAGGCCGCCGTCTACAGCGCGCAGGCCTCGCTGACCCAGGCCGAACTGAACCTGGGCTACGCCACCATCCGCAGCCCGCTGAACGGCGTGGCCGGGCGCGCGCTGCAGCGCCAGGGCGCGTACGTGAACTCGATGTCCGATTCGGCCAACCTGACCTACGTGGCCGCCATCGACCCGATCTGGGTCACCTTCAGCATCTCGCAGAACCAGGCGGCACGCTGGGCCGACGAGCGCAAGCGCGGCACCGTGGTGGCACCGAAGAACCAGGCCTACGAGGTGGACCTGGTGCTGCCCGACGGCACGCCCTTCCCGCAGCGCGGGCGCATCAGCTTTGCCGACCCGTCCTTCAGCGCCGACACCGGCTCTTTCCAGGTGCGCGCGGTGCTGCCCAACCCGAACCTGGAGCTGCGGCCGGGCATGTTCGTCACCGCCTTCCTGCGCGGCGCGGTGCGGCCCAACGCCATCGTCGTGCCGCAGCTGGCGGTGCAGCAGGGCTCGAACGGGCATTTCGTGTACGTGGTCAACGCCGCCGGCGCCGCCGAGCTGCGGCCGGTGATCGTGGGCGACTATTTCGGCGAAAAGGACATCGTCATCGCCAGCGGCCTGCACGGCGGCGACCAGGTGGTGACCGAGGGCGTGCTGAAGGTGGTGCCCGGCCAGCCGGTGCAGGTGCTGCCGGCGGCCGCCGCCGCATCGGCCCCGGCCCCCGCGGCCAGCCGGTAGCCGGCACCGATGTTCACGCACTTCTTCATCCGCCGGCCGATCCTGTCGTCGGTCATCTCGATCCTGATCCTGCTGGGCGGGCTGGTGGCGATGTGGGTGTCGCCCATCGAGCAGTACCCCGAGATGGCGCCGCCGCAGGTGAGCATCAGCGCGCGCTACCCCGGCGCCACCGCCGAGGTCATTGCCAACACCGTGGCCGCGCCGATCGAGGCGCAGCTGAACGGCGTGGACAACCTGCTGTACTTCAACTCGGTGGCCGCCTCCAGCGGCAACCTGTCGATCAGCGTCGTCTTCCAGCCCGGCAGCGACCCGGACATCAACCAGGTCAACGTGCAGAACCGCGTCAGCCAGGCACTGTCGCTGCTGCCGCAGGTGGTGGTGCAGCAGGGCGTGACGGTGGAGAAGCAGTCGTCCAGCATCATGATGGTGCTGTCGATCTATTCGACCGACGGCCGCTACGACGCCACCTACCTGGACAACTACGCCCAGCTCTACGTGGTGGAGGAGCTGAAGCGCGTGCCCGGCGCCAACCGCGCGTCGGTGTTCGGCCTGCCCGACATCGCCATGCGCGTGTGGCTGCGGCCCGACCGCATGGCCCAGCTGGGCATCTCCACGCAGGAGGTGGCGGCCGCCATCCAGAGCCAGAACCAGACCTTCGGCATCGGCCAGATCGGCGCGCCGCCGGTGCCGCCGGGCGTGCAGCAGAGCTTCGTGGTCACCGCGCAGGGCCTGCTGACGCGGCCCGAGGAGTTCGAGGACATCATCGTGCGCACCGCGCGCCAGGGCTCGGCCATCGTGCGCGTGCGCGACATCGGCCGGGTGGAGATGGCCAAGCTGGACTACTCGGTGGCCAGCCGCATGAACGGCAAGACCGGCACCACCATCGGCATCTTCCAGCAGCCCGGCGCCAACGCGGTGCAGACGGCGGCGGCGGTGCGCGCGCGCATGGAGGAGCTGAAGAAGTCCTTCCCCACCGGCATCGACTACAAGGTGGCGCTGGACACCAGCCTGTTCACGCTGGAATCGATCGACAAGGTGGTGCACACCTTCTTCGAGGCGGTGGTGCTGGTGGTGCTGGTCGTGTATTTGTTTCTGCAGAGCCTGCGCGCCACCATCATTCCGATCCTGGCGGTGCCGGTGTCGATCATCGGCACCTTCATCGGCATGCACCTGCTGGGCTTCTCGATCAACATGCTGACGATGTTCGGCATGATCCTGGCCATCGGCCTGGTGGTCGATGACGCCATCGTGGTCGTCGAGAACGTCGAGACCCACATGACGCGCGACGGCCTGGGGCCGCTGGAAGCGTCGATGAAGGCGATGAGCGAGATCGCCGGCGCGCTGATCTCGATCGTGCTGGTGCTGGTGGCGGTGTTCCTGCCGGTGGCCTTCCTGGGCGGCGTCACCGGCACGCTTTACCAGCAGTTCGCGATCACCATTGCCATCTCGGTGGTGCTGTCCGGCGTGATGGCACTGACGCTGTCGCCGGCGCTGGCGGCGATCATCATCAAGGCCCATCACGGCGAGAAGAAGGGCTTCTTCCGCTGGTTCGAGCGCGGCTTTGCGCGGCTGACCGACGGCTACGTGGGCGGCGTGGCGCGTGCGGTGCAGGCCTGGCCGCTGAGCATCGGCCTGTTCCTGGCGGTGCTGGTGGGCATCGTGCTGATGTTCCGCACGCTGCCCAGCAGCTTCGTGCCCGACGAGGACCAGGGCTACTTCTTCGTCGTCGTCGAAGCGCCGGACACCGCCAGCCTGGGCGTGGTGTCCGATCTGGCGAAGAAGGTCGAGGCCCTGGTCGCCGCCGACCCGGCCGTGCAGGACGTGGCCACGGTGGCCGGCTACAGCCTGCTGGACGGCAGCATCCGCAACAACGCGGCGGTGCTGTTCGTGTCGATGAAGCCTTTCGGCGAGCGCAAGACGCCCGACCTGCTGAGCTTTGCCGCGCTGCCGCGCATCAACGCCCGGCTGGCCGGGCTGACCGAGGGCTTCGCGCTGGCCGTCAACCCGCCGCCGATCCCCGGCCTGGGCACCACCGGTGGCTTCGAGTTCTATCTGCAGAACCGCGGCGCCGGCGACGTGCGCGCCACCAATGCCGCGCTGCAGGCCTTCCTGAAGGCGGCGCGCGAGCGGCCCGAGCTGGCGGGCATCAGCACCACCTTCCGCGGCGCGACGCAGCAGCTCTTCGTGGAGCTGGACCGCGCCAAGGCCGAGGTGCTGGGCGTGCCGGTGCAGGACGCCTTCCAGACCATGCAGGCCTTCTTCGGCTCGCAGGTGGCAGGCCAGTTCAGCCAGTTCAGCCGCGTCTGGTGGGTGGTGTTGCAGGCCGACGCGCAGTACCGCATCGACCCGCGCGACTTCGACGGCGTGTACGTGCGCTCGCGCGAGGGCAAGATGGTGCCGCTGTCGGGCCTGATCCGCGTGCGCTACGTGGCCGCGCCCAAGCTGCTGGAGCGCTTCAACGGCTTCCCGGCGGTCAAGATCAGCGGCAACCCGGCTGCGGGCTACAGCTCCGGCCAGGCGCTGGCGGCGATGGAGGCGGTGGCCCGCGACACGCTGCCGGCCGACTTCTCGTATTCATGGGCCGGCCAGGCGCTGCAGGAGAAGGCCTCGGGCAGCACCTCGGCCATTGCCTTCGTGGCCGGGCTGATCGTGGTCTTCCTGCTGCTGGCCGCGCAGTTCGAGAAATGGACGCTGCCGCTGGCCGTGCTGCTGACGGTGCCGGTGGCCATCCTGGGCGCGCTGCTGCTGACCTGGGCGCTGGGGCTGGAGAACGACGTGTACTTCCAGGTCGGTCTGGTGACGCTGGTGGGCCTGTCGGCCAAGAACGCCATCCTGATCTGCGAGGTGGCCATCGAGCACGTGCGCGCCGGCATGGCGGTGAAGGAAGCCGCGCTGTTGGCGGCAAGGGCGCGGCTGCGCGCCATCGTCATGACCTCGCTGGCCTTCGGCCTGGGCTGCGTGCCGCTGGCCACCGCCAGCGGGCCCGGCGCCAACAGCCTGCGCGCCATCGGCACCGGCGTCATCGGCGGCATCGTGGCCAGCACGCTGGTGGCGGTGTTCTTCGCGCCTTTCTTCTTCTGGCTGCTGGAAAGCCTGAGCCAGCGCTTCGGCGGCAAGCCGCCGCCGCCACCGGCTGCCCCCGCGGCGCAGGAGTCCTGAGATGCGGACGCTGCGCATCCTGGGCCTGGTGGCGCTGCTGGCCGGCTGCACGGTGGGGCCGGACTACGTGCGCCCGACGGTCGACGCGCCGCCGGCCTGGCGGGTGGACTATGCGCAGGCCGCCGAGCTGGCCAACGCGCGATGGTGGGAGCGCTTCGACGACCCGGTGCTGAACGGCCTGGTCGAGCAGGCGCTGCGCAACAACCCGGACCTGTTCATCGCTGCCGCGCGGGTGGACCAGTTCGTCGGTCAGCTGGCCACCACGCGGGCGCAGTTCTATCCGCAGATCGGCTATGGCGCCGATGTCAGCAGCAACCGCTCAAGCCGCGTCGGCGTGCCGCCGCTGGCGCCGGGCGCCGACCCGTACTACCAGATCTACAACGGCGCGCTGTCGGCGCAATGGCAGATCGACCTGTTCGGCCGCGTGCGCCGGCAGGCCGAGGCCGCGCAGGCCCAGCTCTATGCCAGCGAGCAGGGCCGCCGCGGCGTGGTGCTGTCGCTGTGCACCAGCGTGGCGGCCAGCTACATCGCGCTACGCGGGCTGGACCGGCAACTGCAGATCGCCCAGGCCACCGCCACCAACCTGGCCGACACGCAGCGCATCTTCCAGCTGCGCTTCAAGGGCGGCGTGGTCTCGCAGGTGGAAGTCGAGCAGATCAACTCGCAGTACGAGCAGGCGCTGGCCGCCATCCCGGCGCTGGAACTGCAGATCGCCGCGCTGGAGAACCTGATCTCCACGCTGCAGGGCCGCAACCCCGGCGCGGTGCCGCGTGGCCGGCCGATCGGCGAGCTGCGGCCGCCCGCGGTGCCGGCCGGGCTGCCGTCCAGCCTACTGGAGCGCCGGCCCGACATCCTGCAGGCCGAGCAGAACCTGGTGGCGGCCAGCGCCAACATCGGCGTTGCGCAGTCGCTGTACTTCCCGCAGCTGACGCTGACCGGCCTGCTGGGTTCGACCAGCGCCGCGCTGGGCGACTTCCTGGGCAGCGGCTCGGCCGCCTGGGCGCTGGCCGGCGGCCTGACCGGGCCGATCTTCAGCTTCGGCCGCATCGAAGGCCAGGTGCAAAGCGCCGAGGCCGTGCAGCGCGAGGCGCTGGCCAACTACCAGCGGGTTGTGCTGAACGCCTTCCGCGAGACCAACGACGCGCTGACCGGCACGCAGAAGAAGCGCGACGAGGCGGCCGCGCAGACGCGCCGCGTGGCCGCGCTGCGCGAATTCGCGCGGCTGTCCACGCTGCGCTTCAACAACGGCTATGCCGACTACCTGGAAGTGCTGTACGCGCAGAACGAGCTGTTCGCCGTGGAGCTGGCCGCCGTGCGCACCCAGGTCGAGGCGGTGACCCAGGTGGTCAACGTCTACGGCGCGCTGGGCGGCGGCTGGGTCGACCAGGCCAGCCGCGAAGCCCCCGCACCGCGCAACCTGCCGCGGCCCTGAGCCGCCCCCGCCGCGCCAGCCGGCGTGGCCTGATCCTTGCTGCAAACCCGTTGCCGGACCCGGCATGCCCGGGCACGGAATCCGGCATTGACGATGTAACCAGGTTACTTCAGAATCCAGAATACAGTTACTTCACCGGCCCGTAGCGCTGCTGCCCCGGTTACGACCATGGTCACTGCCGCCGTCGATCGCATCACCCGCCGCATCCAGGCCCGCAGCGCGGCCACGCGCGGGGCCTACCTGGCCCGCATCGAGCGCCATGCGAAGCGCGATCGTGGTGCCGACCGCATGGGCTGCGCCAACGTGGCGCATGCCTTCGCCGCGCTTCCCAGCCACGACAAGCTGCGCGTGGTGGTGCAGCGCGCGCCGCACATCGGCGTGGTCAGTGCCTACAACGACATGCTGTCGGCGCACCAGCCCTACGAGGGCTACCCCGAGCAGATCCGCGAGGCGGCGCGCGCGCTGGGCGCCACCGTGCAGGTGGCCGGCGGCGTGCCGGCCATGTGCGACGGCGTCACCCAGGGCCAGCCCGGCATGGAGCTGAGCCTGTTCTCGCGCGACACCATCGCCATGGCCACCGCCATCGCGCTGACGCACGATGTCTTCGACGCCGCGCTGCTGCTGGGCGTGTGCGACAAGATCGTGCCGGGGCTGCTGATCGGCGCGCTGCATTTCGGCCACCTGCCGTGCCTGTTCGTGCCGGCCGGGCCGATGAGCACTGGGCTGTCCAACCACGAGAAGTCCAAGGTCCGCGAAATGGCGGCGCAGGGCCAGGTGGGCCGCGACGCGCTGCTCGAGGCCGAGAGTGCCGCCTACCACGGCCCCGGCACCTGCACTTTCTACGGCACCGCCAACAGCAACCAGATGCTGCTGGAGGCCATGGGCCTGCACGTGCCCGGCGCCGCCTTCGTGCACCCGCACACGCCGCTGCGCGAAGCGCTGACGCGCGAGGCCGTGGCCAGCGTGCTGCAGCGCGTGCGCGGTGCCGACTACCTGCCCATCGGCCAGCAGGTGGACGAGCGCGTGATCGTCAACGCGATGGTCGCGCTGCTGGCCACCGGCGGCTCCACCAACCACCTGATCCACTGGGTGGCGGTGGCGCGCGCGGCCGGCATCCTGATCGACTGGAGCGACTTTGCCGAGCTGTCGGCCAGCACGCCGCTGCTGGCGCGTGTCTATCCCAACGGCCAGGCCGACGTGAACCAGTTCCAGGCCGCGGGCGGCCCGGGCTTCGTGCTGCGCGAGCTGATGGACGCCGGCCTGATGCATGCCGACGTGCCGGCGGTGGACCGGCGCGGCCTGCGCGCCCATGCCGAAGCGCCGGTGCTGCAAGGCGGCCGCTTGCGCTGGCAGGCGCTGCCGCCGGACAGCGGCGACACCCAGATCGTGCGCGGCGCGGCCGCGCCGTTCTCGGCCAGCGGCGGGCTGAAGCTGTTGACCGGCAACCTGGGCCGTGCCGTCATCAAGGTGTCGGCCGTGCCCGAGGACCGGCACGTCATCGAAGCCCCGGCGCGTGTGTTCAGCGACCAGGAATCGCTGCAGCGCGCCTTCAAGGCCGGCGAGCTGGACCGCGACATGGTGGCCGTGGTGCGCTTCCAGGGCCCGCGTGCCAACGGCATGCCCGAGCTGCACAAGCTCACGCCGCCGCTGGCCGTGCTGCAGGGCAGGGGCTTCAAGGTCGCGCTGGTGACCGACGGCCGCATGAGCGGCGCCTCGGGCAAGGTGCCGGCGGCCATCCACTGCAGCCCCGAGGCGCTGGGCGGCGGCCCGCTGGCCAAGGTGCGCGACGGCGATGTCATCCGCCTGGACGCGGTGGCCGGCACGCTGGCCGCGCTGGTCGACCCGGTGGAGTGGGCGGCGCGCGAGGTGGCCGTCATCGACGACGCCGCGGCCGAGGACAATGCCCACGGCCTGGGCCGTGAACTCTTCGCCGGCCTGCGGCGCAACGTCATCAGCGCCGAAGAAGGCGCCTGCTCGTGGATGTGAAACCGATGAACACACTCGATCTCGTCACGCATGGGCCGGTGATCCCGGTGATCGTGCTGCAGCGCGTGGCCGACGCCGTGCCGCTGGCGCGCGCGCTGGTGGCCGGCGGCGTCAAGGTGCTGGAGGTGACGCTGCGCACGCCGGTGGCGCTGGACTGCATGCGGGCCATCGCCCGCGAGGTGCCCGAGGCCATCGTCGGCGCCGGCACCATCCGATCGGTGGACGATGCCAAGGCCGCGCTCGACGCCGGCTGCCGCTTCGGCGTCAGCCCGGGCTACACGCGCGACATCGGCTTGGCCTGCCGGCAGATCGGCCTGCCGCTGCTGCCGGGCGTGGCCACGGCCAGCGAGGTGATGGCGGCCAACGCCGACGGCTACGGCTTCCTGAAGTTCTTCCCGGCCACCGCGGCAGGCGGCATCCCGATGCTGAAGGCGCTGGGCGGGCCCTTCGCCGACGTGGTGTTCTGCCCCACCGGCGGCATCACGCCGGAGACCGCGCCGCAGTTCCTGGCGCTGCCCAACGTCAAGGTCTGCGGTGGCTCGTGGCTGACGCCGCAGGACGCCGTCGATGCGCAGGACTGGGCGCGCATCACCCGCCTGGCGCAGGCCGCCAGTGCGCTGCGCAGCGTCGCCTAGGCGATAGCCCCACAAGGGTAACTCCGATCCCCGCGAACCCTTCCGCGGGCCAAGGGTTGCACGTAGACTCGCGCCCGCCATGCACCGGCAACGGTGCTTTTCATCGAGTCACGACCGGCCGCCACACGGCCTGCCACCCCCAGGAGACACCCATGCGCTTGCGCCATCTGCTGTTGCTTGCCGGCACCGCCTTTGCGTTCACCTGCACTGCCGCCCTGGCCCAGACCCAGATGAGGATCGCCTCGGCCGCGCAGCCCGGCTCGGTGCTGATCGGCTTCGTCGACGAAACCGTCGACAAGATCAACAAGGGCTCCAACGGCCAGATGAAGAGCGAGCGGCTGTTCATCGGCAGCGAGCAGGAAATCACCACCCAGGTGGCGCGCGGCCGCCTGGAGATGGGCAGCATCAGCTACACCGGCACCTCGGTGCTGATCCCCGAGGCGGCGGTGCTGAACATGCCGTACCTGTGGAAGAGCGATGGCGAGCGCGACTTCGTCACCGACAACTTCGCGCTGCCGGTGCTGAAGAAGATCTTCGAGTCCAAGGGACTGGTCGTCATCGGCCTGGGCGACGTGGGCTGGAACGACGTGGTCTGCAAGAAGGCCTGCCTGACGCCGGCCGATGTCAAGGGCATGAAGGTGCGCGTGTCACCGGCGCCTTCGTCGAAGATGTTCTGGGGTGCGCTTGGCACCAACGGCGTGCAGATGCCGCTGTCAGAGCTGTTCCCGGCGCTGCAGAGCGGCCTGGTCGAAGGCGCGGATCTGCCCTTCCTGTACTACATCACCACGCCGGCCGCGCAGAGCGCGCCGCACTACGTGATGACCCGCCACCTGCACCATGGCTCCACCTTCGTCATCAACAAGGGCGTGTGGGACAAGCTGACGCCCGACCAGCAGAAGCTGCTGGTGGCCGCGCGGCCTGACGTGGCCCGCGTTCGCGCCGAAGTGGCCGCCACCGAGAAGCCGAAGATGGCCGAGTTCAAGGCCAAGGGCGGCTTCGTGCACGAGCTGACGCCGGCGCAGCGCGCCGAATGGGCCAAGCTGGTCGAGCCGCAGCAGCAGAAGCTGATCGACGAGATCGGCGGCCAGTCGGCCGAGCTGTGGGCCGCCATCCAGAAGGGCAAGCAGGAATACGCCGCCAAGGGCGGCAAGTAGGCCCGTCCGTCGGCTCTCGCACGGGTCATGGAAGGGGCGCGCCGCCTGCTGCGCGGGCTGTGGCTGCTGGAAGCCACGGTCTGCGTATTGGCTTTCTCGATCACCGCCATCGCGCTGATGGCCGACGTGCTGGGACGCGAGTTCTTCGGCAACGGCATCTTCGGCGCGCAACGCCTGGCGGTGTGGACCACCGCCATCGCCGGCCTGGTGGGCTTTGCGCTGGTCACTGCCGAAGCCGGCCACCTGCGGCCGCGCTTCCTGGACGGGCTGGTGCCCAAGTCGGCCGGTCCGGGGCTGGACCGCTTCGGTGACCTGCTGTCGGCCGTGATCTGCATCGGCCTGGGCTGGTACGCGGTGCAGTTCGTGCAGAGCTCGGCCGCCCTGGGCGAGCGCGGCATGGCCATCCCGATCAAGGTCTGGCCGATCCAGCTGATCCTGCCGTGGATGTTCTTCTCGTCCGCGCTGCGCCACCTGTGCTTCGCCGCCTTCCCGGCGCTGAAGCCCGAGCCCAAGCAGGAGACCTGACATGGTCTGGTGGGGTCTTCTGCTGATCATCGTGGCGCTGCTGGTGCTGCGCCAGAGCCTGGTACTGGTGCTGGCGGTGGCCACCGCCTACGTGCACCTGTTCATCGCCAACAGCAAGGTCGAGTTCCTGATCCAGGACTTCTGGTTCACGGTGGACCGCGAGGTGCTGCTGTCGGTGCCGCTGTTCATGCTGGCCGGCAACGTGATGTCCCGCGGCTCCATCGCCAAGCGGCTGATCGACTTCATGTCGGCCTTCACGCAGCCGATCCCGGGCGGTCTGGCGGTGGCCTGCGTGCTGTCCTGCGCTGCCTTCGCGGCGATCAACGGCTCGTCGATCGTCACCATGCTGGCGGTGGGCACCATCATGTATCCGGCGCTGGTGGCGCGCGGCTACTCGTCGCAGTTCGCCATCGGCGCGGTGGCCTCGGCCGGCACGCTGGGCATCATCATCCCGCCTTCGATTCCGCTGATCCTCTACGGCATCATGACCGAGGAGAACATCGCGCACCTGTTCGTGGCCGGCATCGGCCCCGGCCTGCTGCTGATGACGATGTTCGCCACCTACTCGTTCTGGGTGAACCGGCACATCCCGCGCGTACCCTTCAGCATGGACGAGGCGATGAAGGCCACCGGCAGCGGCATCTTCGCCATCGCGCTGCCCTTCATCATGATCGGCGGCATCTACAGCGGCTGGTTCAGCCCCACCGAAGCCGGCGCGGTGTCGCTGGCCTATGCGCTGCTGATCGAGTTCTTCGTGCACGCGGAGGAAGGCGCCAAGCCGGCCCCCGCCAACGCCAGCTTCGGCGAGCGCGTGCGCCACTACTTCGCCACGCGCGAGATGGGCGTGCGCACGCTGATCGACGTGATCCTGGAGACCACCAAGCTGCTGGCCACGCTGTTGCCGCTGCTGTGCATCGCCGGCAGCCTGAACACCATCCTCGACCAGTCGGGCATCCCGAAGCAGATGGTGCAGTCGCTGTCCGCATCGATCACCAGCCCGGCGATGATGATGTTCGGCATCAACATCCTGCTGCTGATCGTGGGCTGCCTAATGGACGTGGGCTCGGCCATCCTGATCCTGGCTCCGCTGCTGAAGCCGCTGGCCGAGCACATTGGCGTGGACCCGGTGCACTTCGGCATCATCATGATCTCCAACCTGGAGATTGGCTACCTGACGCCGCCGGTGGGCCTGAACCTGATCGTCGCGATGGCGGCTTTCAAGGTGGCCTTCGGCACCGTGGTGCGCTCGGTCATCCCGTTCATCACCATCATGCTGTTCTGGCTGGTGATCGTGATCGTCTACCCGACGCTGTCGCTCTTCCTGCTGGGTAAATGAGCAAGGACGCCGCGCTGCGCGAGCGCGCGGCGCGCGTCATTCCTGGCGGCCTGTGGGGCCACCTGCGGGTGCAGGGCCTGCCGCCGGGCTACCCGCAGTTCTTCCAGCGCGCCGAAGGCTGCCGGCTGTGGGATGCCGACGGCCGCGAGTACATCGACTTCATGTGCAGCTGGGGCCCGGTGGTGCTGGGCCACCACGACCCCGACGTGCAGGCCGCGGCCGACGCGCAGGCCCGCCTGGGCGATGCGATGAACGGCCCGGCGCCGGTGCTGGTGGAACTGGCCGAACACTTCACCGGCCTGGTGGCGCATGCCGACTGGGTGCTGTTTGCGAAGAACGGCACCGACGCGACGACCATCTGCGTGACCACCGCGCGCGCCGCCACCGGCCGGCGCAAGCTGTTGGTGGCGCAGGGCGCGTACCACGGCGCGGCGCCGTGGTGCACGCCGTACCCGGCCGGCACCACCGCCGAGGACCGCGCGCACCTGCTGCACTTCCGCTACAACGACATCGACAGCCTGGCGCAAGCGGCCGAGCAGGCGGGCGACGATCTGGCGGCAGTGATGGTCTCACCCTTCCGCCACGACTACGGCATCGACCTGGAGCTGCCGACAGCGGAGTTCGCTCGCGCCGTGCGCGCGCTGTGCGACCGCACGGGCGCGGCGCTGATCCTGGACGAGGTGCGCACCGGCGCCCGGCTCGACCTGGCCGGCAGCTGGGAACACTTGGGCGTGCGCCCCGACCTGGCGGCCTGGAGCAAGGCCATCGCCAACGGCCACGCGCTGGCGGCCGTCACCGGCAACGACCGCTTCCGCGATGCGGCGGCCTCGATCTTCGTCACCGGC
>Ga0209369_1000754_pt1 | contig 26105 bp, 23 predicted proteins | sample EBPBio142010_DNA_FD_185865 | JGI IMG/M metagenome (GOLD analysis project Ga0209369, IMG submission 185865) | Wastewater treatment Type I Accumulibacter community from EBPR Bioreactor in Madison, WI, USA - Reactor 1_10/4/2010_ DNA (SPAdes)... | ecosystem: Engineered > Bioreactor > EBPR >... | reverse complement strand
CTCGGGGTCATCCAGCGGGATCGCCTGCTCCACCGGGCCGACGCGCAGCGGGCCCGCCCGCCCCTCCCAGACATCCAGCAGGTCTTCCAGCCGGATCGGGTCCAGCGCCACATCGTAGAGCCGGTCCACGATTTCGGCCCGCTGGCCACCATCGGCGAAAGATGCCGAGGATCTGGATCTGGGTCCTTTCGACATGCCCCCTTCTTTGCCGCCCGCCCTGCGATGGATCAAGGATTTTCATGGCTGACGCCGTTCAACTTCGCCGCGCTTTGCGGCAAGACTTGGGCCGTTAGGCGCGGGAATCGCCCGCGCCCGGAGGGAAGACCATGCTCACGCTTTACGGCGTCTACCGCTCGCGCGCGTCGCGCCCCCTGTGGCTTCTGGCCGAGACGGGCATCGCCTATGATCATGTGCCGGTGATCCAGGCCTATCGCCTGCCCGAAGGCCAGGCCCGTGACGCCACCCTGCACACCGCCTCGCCCGAATTCCTTGCGGTCAACCCGCTGGGCCAGATCCCTGCGCTCAAGGACGGCGATCTGGTGCTGACGGAATCGCTCGCGATCTGCCTGCATCTCGCCCGCGTCCATGGCGGCGCGCTTGGTCCCGCCGATGCGGCCGAGGCGGCGCTGATCGACCAATGGGCGCTGTTCGCCGCCACCGCCGTCGAAGGCCCCGCGCTCGAGATGATGTATATTCAGGCCGATGGCGGCGACAAGACGCCCGAGGGCCAGGCCGCCATCGCCGTTCTGGCCGAAAAGCTGCGCCGCCCGCTGGCCCGGCTTGAAGCCCATCTCAAGACCCAGGACTGGCTGGTCGGCAAGCGCTTCACCGTGGCCGAGGTCGTGGTGGCAGAATGCCTGCGCTATGCCCAGGGCCATGCCGGGCTGATGGCGGAATTTCCCGCCACCGCCGCCTGGCTCAAGCGCTGCCAGGACCGCCCCGCCTTCCAGGCGATGTGGGCGGGGCGTCTGGCCGAACCGGCATAGGCGCACCCTTCCTGTGCGGGCGGAAGCACTGGTGCGGTTTCGGGCGAAACCCTAAATTGCCGGCAACCCAATTCGCGGAGCCCCGCCATGAAGAAGATCGGTTTCCTGTCCTTCGGCCATTGGGCCGATGAACGCGGCTCGGCCGTGCGCTCGGCGCGCGACGTGCTGACCCAATCCATCGAACTGGCCGAGGCGGCCGAGGAACTGGGCGCTGACGGCGCCTATTTCCGCGTCCACCATTTCGCCCGCCAACTGGCCTCGCCCTTCCCGCTCCTTGCCGCCGTCGGCGCGCGGACGAAGAAGATCGAGATCGGCACCGGCGTCATCGACATGCGCTACGAGAACCCCTTCTACATGCTGGAAGATGCGGGTTCCGCCGACCTCATCTCGGGCGGCAGGCTGCAGCTTGGCATCTCGCGCGGCTCGCCCGAACAGGTGGTCGATGGCTGGCGTCATTTCGGCTATCAGCCCGCCGAGGGTGAGACCGACCAGGAAATGGCCCGCAACCATGCCCAGGTCTTCCTGCAACTCCTCGAAGGGAAAGGTTTCGCCAAACCGCACCCGCGCCCGATGTTCCCCAACCCGCCCGGCCTTCTGCGCCTGGAACCCCATTCCGAAGGGCTGCGCGAGCGGATCTGGTGGGGTGCGGCCTCTGACGCCACCGCGATCTGGGCGGCGGAAATGGGCATGAACCTGCAATCCTCGACCCTGAAATGGGACGAGTCGGGCGAACCGCTGCATGTCCAGCAGGCCACCCAGATCCGCAAGTTCCGCGCGGCCTGGGACAAGGCCGGCCACAAGCGCAAGCCGCGCGTTTCGGTCAGCCGCTCGATCTTCGCCTTGGTCAATGACAAGGACCGGATGTATTTCGGCCAGGGCCGCCCCGAAGGCGACCAGATCGGCGTGATCGACAACACCCGCGCCGTCTTTGGCCGAAGCTATGCCGCATCGCCCGACCGGCTGATCGAACAACTCCGCGAAGACAGCGCCATTGCTGAGGCCGATACGCTTCTCCTGACCGTGCCGAACATGCTGGGCGTCGACTATAACGCCCATGTCATCGAGACGATCCTGAAACAGGTCGCCCCGGCCCTGGGCTGGCGCTGACCGGGCCGGGACCGGCGGCGAAACCTCCGGCCCCCCTCCCCCACATCTTGCGTCTCCCCCCGCAGGAATGGTCTAATGGCGGTCACCTCCTTACCAAAGGCCGCCCATGCCCAACGACCTCCTCTCTCCGGCCGCAACCACCTATGACGCCTCCTCGATCCAGGTCCTCGACCAGCTCGAGGCGGTGCGGATGCGGCCCGGCATGTATATCGGCGGCATTGACGAGCGCGCCTACCACCACCTCGCCGCCGAAATCCTCGACAACTCGATGGACGAGGCCGTGGCCGGCCACGCCACCCGCATCGAGGTCGAGCTTCACGCCGATGGCAGTCTGACCATCCGCGACAATGGCCGCGGCATCCCAGTCGACCCGCATCCGAAATTCCCCGACAAATCCGCGCTCGAGGTCATCCTCTGCACCCTCCATGCCGGCGGCAAGTTCAACGGCGACGCCTATGAAACCTCGGGCGGGTTGAACGGCGTCGGCTCCTCGGTCGTCAACGCGCTGTCCGACCATATGCGGGTCGAGGTCGCCAAGAACCGCGAGCTGTTCGCCCAGGAATTCTCGCGCGGCAAACCGCTTGGCCCGCTGCAAAAGCTTGGCCCCACCGCCAACCGCCGCGGCACCACCGTCACCTTCCACCCCGATGCCGATATCTTCGGCCACCAGTCCTTCAAGCCCGCCCGCCTGATGCGCGCCGCGCGCTCCAAGGCCTATCTCTTCTCGGGCGTCGAGATCCGCTGGAAATCCGCCATCCCCGATGGCGACATGCCGCTGGAAGCCACCTTCCACTATCCCGGCGGCCTGGGCGAATACCTCTCGGCCCAGCTCGACAAAGACAGCACCTATGCCGACCGCCCCTTCACCGGCAAAGTGTCGTTCAAGGAAAAATACGGCGTCCCGGGCTCGGTCGAATGGGCGATCAACTGGACACCGCAACGCGACGGCTTCATCTCCTCCTACACCAACACCGTGCCCACCCCCGAAGGCGGCACGCATGAACAGGGCTTCTGGTCCGCCATCCTCAAGGGCATCAAGGCCTATGGCGAGCGGATCAAGAACCGCAAGGCCGACCAAATCACCCGCGACGACATGCTCACCGGCGGCTGCGCCCTGATTTCCGTCTTCATCCGCGAACCGCAATTCGTCGGCCAGACCAAGGACCGGCTGGCGACCGAGGAAGCCGCCAAATGGGTCGAAGGCGCGGTGCGCGACCATTTCGACACCTGGCTTGCGGCCGACCCCAAATCCGCCGGCGCCATCCTTGATTTCCTCGTGCTGCGGGCCGAGGAACGTCTGCGCCGCCGGGCCGAAAAGGAAACCCAGCGCAAGACCGCGACCAAGAAACTGCGCCTGCCCGGCAAGCTGGTCGACTGCTCCGCCACCGACCGCCGCGGCACCGAGATCTTCATCGTCGAGGGCGACTCGGCCGGCGGTTCGGCCAAGGGCGCGCGCGACCGCAACTATCAGGCGCTGCTGCCCTTGAAGGGCAAGATCCTGAACGTCCTCGGCGCGGCTTCGAACAAGCTGAACGACAATTCCGAAATCCGCGACATCTGCGAGGCGCTGGGCGTCGGCATGGGGACGAAATTCCGCGTCGACGACCTGCGCTATGACAAGATCATCATCATGACCGACGCCGATGTCGACGGCGCCCATATCGCGTCCCTGCTGATGACCTTCTTCTTCACCCAGATGCGGCCCCTGATCGACAAGGGCCACCTCTACCTCGCCTGCCCGCCGCTCTACCGGCTGACCCAGGGCGCGAAGCGCCTCTATGTCGCCGACGATCTCGAAAAGGCCGAATGGCTGGAAAAGGGCCTGGGCGGCAAGGGCAAGATCGACGTGCAACGCTTCAAAGGCCTGGGCGAGATGGACGCCAAGGACCTGAAAGACACCACGATGAACCCCGAGACGCGGAAACTGATCCGGGTGAGCATCGACGAGGACGAGCCGGGGGATACGTCCGATCTGGTCGAGCGCCTGATGGGCAAGAAGCCGGAATTGCGGTTCCAGTATATCCAGGAGAACGCGCGGTTCGTGGAGGAGTTGGATGTGTGAGGGCAGCTCGAAGGATGCTCGGTCTTGCCTCGGTTCACACTCTGGGCGTGTCAACGACCTTGAATATTCTGGGCGTACCCGTTGCGCGAAAACGTGCGCACGGTATGCTGCCTATGCGTCCTAAGAACTGCCTCTCCGTATATTGACGGGACAGATATCCAAACATCACATCAGGCATGCACAATTCCTAATGACGTGCAGGATCGCATCTTGAACCAGAGCGGGGGGTTCCTTGCCTTGAAGTCAGAATACGCGATTCTCGCCTCTGTCGGCGAGTCCCCCATCTCAGAAAAGAAAGCAGGAAAAGCATTCCTCGCGATCCTGTGCATCTCATGGGCCTTCAATTTGGTCACGCCGGTCCTGATGATGATGTATCTGCCTTCTGCGATGCTATCTTCTCTCTTGGATTGGGCGGAAAGCGTAAGCTACTTAGGGCAGCGCGTTTCTTATCTTCGGGTCAGATCTGAATTGTCTGCCGTTTCCTATGTCGTTTGCACACTCGCCGCTAACATTTTCGGCATCTTGCTTGGCATCGCAATTGTAACAATTTTCAAAAAATATGCCATAAATACCGGTGAATACACTCGACTGCCCAGCGAATACACAAAATCACATTGGCTAGAGCTGTCGCGTGGTATTGGTTCAATTATCGGCTTTGGCTTTCTTGCCAATTATTACATGTTTTGGGGAACTCCTGGACCAGAGGACCATGACCGAAGCAATGTGATTATTTTCTGGCCTTGGTTTTCCATCCTCGTTTGCGTGCAGATTATGTTCATCGGGGGAGTAATCTTTGTCGTGATAGCGACGGCCTTAAAATTTCTCGCCCAGAGGAGAGAGTAGACCGTCGGAGGCGCCCCTCCCCCCTTCACCTGTTCCCAAATATCCTGCGGGGGTCCGGGGGTGCAAAACCCCCGGCGGCGTCCGCATGGCCCGCCGATCCACCCGCATCGCCAAAGCCGCCCGTAGAGGGCGTGCTCGCACGCACCACCCCCGAGTCTCGCCACATGCTTAACGCCACCGCCCGGCCCCGCGCGCCCGACCTTTGCCAGACCATCGCCAGACCTTGGCCAGCCCCGCCCCTCCCGGCCCACCGGCAGGATTAACGCAGCGTTTCCAGCCCCTTGCGCCGCCGCCGTTGCGGCCCACGCCGCCCCGGCGGCTCACTTCGCCTGCAGGCTTTCCACATATTCCGCCAGCTGCACCAGCCGCAGCGGCGTCGGGCTGCTGATACCGTCGCCCGCGTCATAGGGCACCAGCGGGCTGTCGAGCAAAGGCCCGAAATTCGGCATCGGCGTATCGCCATATTTGCCGGTATAGCCCCAGATCTTGGCCATGACCCGCAGCTTCGGGAAGCTGCCGTCATGCCGCTTGGCCAGCGTCGTCAGGTTCGCCGGATGGCGCGGCAGCCCTGCCGCCCCCGGCCCGTCGCCCTTGCCCGCCGCGCCATGGCAACCCGCGCAAAAGGTTGCGAAATCCTCCGCGCCGGTCGGCTGTTTTTCTTCGGCCACACAGCCCGCCGCCAGCGCCAGAACCGCCAGAACCGCCAGTCTTCTCATGTCTTGTTCTCCACCACGCGGCCTGCCTCAAGCCGCACGATCCGGTCCATCCGCGCGGCCAGATCAAGATTATGCGTCGCGATCAGCGCCGCCATTCCGGTCGATCGTACCAGATCCATCAGCGCCCCGAACACCTGATCCGAGGTTGCGGGATCCAGGTTCCCGGTCGGCTCATCCGCCAGCAGCAGCCGCGGCGCATTGGCCAGCGCCCGGCAAAAGGCGACGCGCTGTTGCTCGCCCCCCGACAGCGCCGCCGGACGGTGCCCCGCCCGATGCCCCACCCTCACGCGCGCCAGCAGGTCCGCCGCCCGCGCCTGCGCCGCCCCCCGGGCCTCGCCATTGGCAAGCTGCGGAATCATAACGTTTTCTTCCGCCGTGAACTCGGGCAGCAGATGGTGGAACTGATAGATGAACCCCACCTCGCCGCGCCGCAATTCGGTGCGCGCCCGGTCCGACAGGCCGGCGATTTCGCGCCCGCCCAAAGCGACAGACCCGCCATCGGCCGTGTCCAGCAGCCCGGCAATGTGCAGCAGCGTCGACTTGCCCGCCCCCGAAGGTGCCACCAGCGCCACCACCTCGCCCGGCGCGACGCGCAGCGACGCCCCGCGCAGCACCAGCACTTCCGACGGCTTGCCCCGGTTATAGCCCTTCTCGACCCCGTCCAGAACCAGCGCGTCACTCATATCTCAGCGCCTCCACCGGGTTCATCCGCGCCGCCCGCCTTGCGGGCAGGATGGTCACCACGAACGCCAGGCCCAGCGACAGCGCCATGGCCGAGACCACGTCCTTCATCTGCAACTTGGCGGGCAAGGCATAGATGCCGCGGACCGAGGCATCCCAGACCGGCGAGCCATTGATCCAGTTGAGAAATCCCATGACCGAGTCGATGTTCAGCGCGAAAAGGCAGCCCAGCACCACGCCGCAGAAGGTGCCGATTACCCCGGTGAACGCCCCGCAGATGAAGAAGACCCGCAGCACGGACCCCTCGGTCAGCCCCATCGTGCGCAGGATGCCGATGTCGCGGCCCTTGTTCTTCACCAGCATGATCAGGCCGGAAACGATGTTCAGGCTGGCGATCAGCACCAGCACCGACAGGATGATGAACATCACATTATCCTCGATATCCAGCGCCCGCAGGAAAGACCCGGCACTGTCCTTCCAGCTCCACAGCAGCGCATCGCGCGGCGCGGCGTTCAGGATCGCCGGGGCATAGTGCTCGATATGTTCGGGGTCCTGCACCATCACCTCGAATTCATCGGCGAAACCCTCGCGGTTGAAAAAGCTCTGCGCCTCGGTGAAGGGCATGTAGATGCGTACCTTGTCGATGTCATAGCGCCCGGCGGTGAAGATATAGACCACCTCATAGGCGTTGACGCGGGGCGATGACCCCATCGCCGTCTTGGTGCCGGAGGGCGAGATCACCCTGACCCGGTCGCCCACCGTCACCCCCAGCTCGCGCGCCAGAACCGATCCCAGCGCGATGCCTTCGGGAAAGCGCGCCAGATCGCCCTCGGCCTGGGCGCCCTTGCCCACGCGCGGGATCGCGGCCAGATCCTCGGGCCGGATGCCGAACACCTCGGCGCCGTTGGTGCGCTCGCCATCGGTGACCATGACCTGGCCCTTGATCAGCGGCGCGGCCTGGGTCACACCCGGCACCTGCCGAAGCGCCGCTGCCGCCGCGTCGTAATCGGCAAAGCCGGTCTCGCGCACACCTTGTTCATTGATCCGGTCCGTCGTGTAGACGGTGACATGGGCATTGGCACCCAGGATCGTGTCGACGAATTCGGCGCGGAACCCCGCCCGCACGGCCAGCGTCACGATCAGCGAGAACACGGCCAGCGTGATGCCGACCAGGCTGATCCAGGTCATCACCGAGACGCCGCCCTCGGCCCGCCTTGCGCGCAGATAGCGCCAGGCGATCATCCATTCGAAGCCCGAAAAGGGTGCCGTTCTGCCTGCCATCCGCCCGCCCGTTCTGGCCCGTTATCCTTGGCCCGCAAACTGGCCCCTCGGCGGGGAAAGGTCAAGGAAGCCCGCCGCGCGGCGGCGCTTTGCCGATGCCGCGCGCTGTGCGGAAAGCCTGTCTTTGCCCAGTCACGTATCCGTGCGATGCCGCAGCTCACCGCCTTCAGGCGGCATGCCCCGTCTGACAGGAGATTGACATGCGTCCCCATGCGCTTCTTGCCGCCCTTGCCACTGTCGCAGCCCTCGGCGCCTGCACCGAAGAGACCGCCTGCACCCCATCCGAAGCGCAGAAGAAGGCCGCCGATCTGGCCGCCAAGGTGGCCGAGGTTGGTGCGGCCGATCCGGGCAAGCTCTTGGATCTGACGCCGAAGCTGCAAGAGGTGACCGAAAAGGCCAAGGGCACCGGCGAAGATCTGGCCGCCGCCTGCAAGGCGATGGACGCGATGATGGCCGAACTGTCCAAGTGACCGCAGCCCGGGCGTCGCGGCCGTGCCGTGTCGCGCCGCCCGGGTCACGCATTCCAGACCTGACCACGCCACGCAGCCGGGGCAGGAAGGGCCATGCAGGACAGCCCACTTCCTTCCCCTTCGCTGCGCCAGGCCGCCATCCTGCGCCGCTACGGCCCGCCCGGGTCGATCTGTGTGGAAACCCTGCCGCTCCCGTCGCGCAAAGCCGGACAGGTTCCGGTGCAGGTTCTTGCCGCCGCCGTCACAGTGGGCGATGCCCGCATCCGCGCCGCCCGCGCGCCCGGCGGGCTGAGCCCGATGCTGCGGCTGGCCTTCGGCCTGACCGGCCCGCGGCAGCCTGTATTGGGCATGTTCTTCTGCGGCAGGCTGATCGAACCCGCGCCCGCCCTGGCGGCAGGCAGCCGCGTCATGGGCGGCACCGGCATGGCCCTGGGCGCCCATGCCACCCACCTCCTGATCGACCCGTCCCGGTTGCGGCCCGTCCCTGAATCTCTCGACGATGCCGAGGCCGCCGCCCTGATGTTCGGCGGGCTGACGGCGGCGGATTTCCTGCTGGACAAGGCCGCGCTGCGCCCTGGCCAAAGCCTTCTGGTCAATGGCGCGACGGGCGAGGTCGGCACCGCCGCCCTGCAGATCGCCCGCCATCTGGGCCTTGTGACCACCGCCATCTGCCGGGCCGAGAACCACGATTTCGCCCGCAGTCTTGGCGCATCCGCCTGCCATGACTACCGGCAAGGCCCGCCCCAGGGCCAATGGGATGGTATCCTCGATCTTGCGGGCAGCCTACCCTATGCGAAATCAAAAGCGCTTCTGGCCCCCGGCGGCGTGCTGATGCCCGCGACCGCCAGCCTGGGCGCGATGCTGGGCGTGGCGCTGCGCCCGCGTCGCGGCCCCCATCGGATCACCGCGTCGACCACCGATGACGGGCCGAAGGCGCTGGACAGGTTGCTCGATCTGCACCGGCAGGCGGCAATCCGGCCCGTCGTCTCGGCCCGCCTGCCCCTTGACCAGATCGGCCAGGCCCATGCGATCTGCGACAGCGGCCACAAGCGCGGCTCGGTCGTGGTGGTGATGCCGGACGGCGGCTAGCGCGGCTCAGGCGACCGACACGGCGATGGCGGCGAAATGCAGCCCCGCCGCCACGGCGACAAAGACATGCCAGATGGCGTTGTGGAATTTCAGCCCCTTCCAGACATAAAAGCCGACCCCCGCCACATAGGTCAGCCCGCCCGCCGCCAGAAGCCACAGCGAGATCGCGGGCAGCGCCGCCGAAACCGGGCCGATGGCGATGACCCCCACCCAGCCCAGCAGGATATAGGCCAGGATCGACAGCCGGTCATAGCGGCCGGGCAGCACGACCTTGACCAGAATGCCCAGCGCCGCCCCGGTCCAGACCACGATGCCCAGCGCCCAGGCCCAGGCCGCATGCTCCAGATGCGGGATCACCGCCGTATAGGTGCCTGCGATCATCACATAGATCATCGAATGGTCGAACCGCCGCAGCAGCCATTTCAGCGCCGAAGGCGGCGTCATGTTATAGGCCAGCGAGAAGCCGAACATCAGGAAGAACCCCGCCGCATAGACCGCCAGCGCCGCCACAACGCCAAGGCCCGAGGTCTGAAGCGCGTGGAACAGCAACAGCGGAAAGGCGATCAGCCCGGCCAGCAGCGCCAGCGCGTGCACGATCCCGTCGGCCAGCAACTCTCCGGTCGAGAAGGGCCGCTTGAACAGGCGCGGATGGCGGGCGTCTAGGGTCATGGCATCCAGTTTCAAGGCGAAGGGTCGATTGAAGATGGCCCGCGCCCGGCCCTGCCGCAAGGCGGCAAGCGCGCCCCTGACGCAGGGTCACGCCCCGGGGCCTTCCCTTTCCCCAGCCGGCCCTTGCGTGACGCGCCCGAATTGGCGACCCTGCCGGGCGCAGCACAGGCGGTCGCGATGTTCAGAAATCTAGCCGAGTTCGAGGCGCTGACCGGCGCCGATGCCCCGACCAAAGCCGAGCGCCAGTTGATCAGCGCCATGCGGGCCAGGGAACCCTGCGTCCTCTGCGACCCGGAAAACCCCTCCCTTCCCAGTGCCGCGACGGACGCCACAAGCATCCGTGCGCCCCTGCTGCGCCTGTTGATCACGGGCGGCACGCCGGAATGCGGGCTGCATGAAACCGGCGTCTGCTTGCTGGGTGGCTGGATCGCTGGCGCACTCGACCTCGCCTATTGCGCCGCGCGCGGAGAGACGCTGCTCAATTTCTGCCGGTTCGACACGAAACCCAGCTTCTACAACGCCCGCCTGCGGCAATTGGACCTTGAAGACAGCGCTTTTCCCGGCCTGATGGCGCAAGGGGCGAAAATCGACGCCAGCCTGTTGCTGCGCCGTGCCCGATCGACCGGCACGGTTGACGTCAACGGCGCGAAGATCGGGGGGCAACTTGCCTGCGTCGGCGGCAAATTCGAGGGCGCGGGGGGCAAGGCGCTGAACGCGCAGGCCGTGGAAGCGGGCGATAGCGTCTTCCTCGATGAGATCATCGCCAAGGGCACTGTCGATATCAACAGCGCGAAGATAGGCGGGCAGCTTTCCTGCAACGGCGCCAGATTCGACGGCGCGGGGGGCAAGGCGCTGAACGCCCAGGGGATGGAGACGGGAGGAAGCCTTGTCCTCAGCGCCCTCATTGCCATCGGCACGGTCGCAGTGAACAGCGCGAAGATCGGTGGGCAGTTGGCCTGCGCGGGAGCCATGTTCGACGGCGCGGGGGACAAGGCACTGAACGCGCAAGGGGTGGAAACGGGACAAAATACCTTCCTTAGCACCCTTACTGCCACCGGCACAGTCGATGTTGCTGGCGCGAAGATCGGTGGGCAGCTTGACTGCGAGGGTGCCAGATTCGACGGTTCTGGGGGTGTCGCACTGAGCGCGCAAGGGGTAGAGACGGAGCAGGATGTCTTCCTTCGCGCTCTCACCGCCACCGGCACGGTCGATCTGAACGGAGCGAAGATTGGCGGGCAGCTTGCCTGCGAAGACGCAAGATTTGATGGCGCGGGGGGCATGGCGCTCAACGCGCAGCGGATGCGCGTGACCGAGGGCCTGCTCTTCCGCGATCTCGCCGCTCCGCCACAGGGCCTCGTCAGCCTGCCCGGCGCGCATGTGGGCGATCTGGTTGACGATTCAGAAAGTTGGCCTGACGACCCAGACAACCTGATCCTCGACGGCTTCACCTATGACCGGATCGCGGGCGGCAATAACACCGGCCTCGCCACCCGCCGCCGCTGGCTGGAGGCGGGCTCGGTCTGGCAAGGCGAGTTCCGCCCCCAGCCCTACAGCCAACTGGCCCGCGTCTTGCGCCAGATGGGACATGCGACCGAAGCGCGGAAGGTGCTGATCGCGCAGGCCGAGGCCGAGGCGCGGCATAGCCGACAGGCCAATCGCGCCCGCCGCCGCTTTGCCCGACAAATTCGGCTGCTGAGCCGGACCATCACTGCAGAGCGATGGGAAAAGGTCGTGCAGGCAGCCAAAGCCCTGCCCGCCAGTGATGCAGACGACGCGACCAGAGTGCTGGACCTGTTCAACCTGTTTCACACCCCGTTGGCGCAGCCGCAAGGGGCGTCCGCTCCGCCTACGTCAGCCGATTTGGCCTTGGCCCGGCAGGATTTCCGCAACCGGATGCTTGGCCGGGCCATATCTTGCCGCCTGGCGAACCTGACAAACCGGATCAGGAACGGCTTTCTTTCCCTCGTGGTCGGGCATGGCCACGCGCCGCACCGGGCCTTGTATGTCATGGCTCTGACGGTCGGGATCATGGCACTGGTCTACGGGTCCGGCTGGCAGGCGGGGGTCATGGTGCCGAATTCCGATGTCATCCTGACTTCCCCCGACTGGCGGCAGGCGATGGCGCAGGGCGCCACGGCCCCCACCCCGGGCTGGACCGGAACCGCCCCGGCGCAGCATTACGAGACCTTCTATTCGCTCGCCTATGCCTTCGATGTTTTCGTGCCCCTGGTCGATATCGGGCAGCAAGCGGCCTGGACCGAGTCCACCGTCACTTGGCAGGGCCTGACAACGCGGGTCCTGACCATGGTGCTGGCGGTCTGGGGATGGATCGTCACCGCCCTTGCCGCCGCCGCCATAACCGGCCTCATTCAGCGCAACCAGCCGGACTAGCGTCGCGGGGGTCCTGCCGCCAAAGGTTAAGGCCGGGTTAATATGGCCCGGCCAAGCCCTTGAAATCCCTTGCGGCGGGAAATGTCCCACCGTGGGACACTTCCCCTCGTCAAACCGCTCAGGGATGGGCCGCGTAGATTTCGGCGACCTTGGCCACCGCCGCCTCGGGCGACAACTCCTCGCTTTCGCCGGTGCGGCGGCTGGTCAGTTCGACCACGCCATTGGCCAGACCGCGCGGGCCGACCGTGATCCGCCAGGGCAGGCCGATCAGGTCCATCGTGGCGAATTTGGCCCCGGCCCGCTCGTCGCGGTCGTCGTAAAGCGGCTCCAGACCCTTGGCGAGCAGCGCCTTTTCCAAAGCCTCGCAGGCCGCATCCGCCGCCGCATCGCCCTGTTTCAGGTTCACGATGCCGACCGGGAAGGGCGTGACGCCCTCGGGCCAGATGATGCCCTTTTCATCATGCGAGGCCTCGATGATCGCGCCCAGGAGCCGGCTGACGCCGATGCCATGCGACCCCATCTCGACCGGCACTTTCGACCCGTCGGGCGTGGTCACCGTGGCCCCCATCGCCTCGGAATATTTGGTGCCGAAATAGAAGATCTGCCCGACCTCGATGCCGCGCGCCACCTTGCGATGCGCCTCGGGGATCTGGTCGAACAGCGCTGGATCGTGGGTCTCATCCGTCCGGGCGTAAAGGGTGGTGAATTCGTCGCAGATGCCCAGCACTTCGGCCCGGTTGTCGTAATCCACCTGCCGGTCGCCCAGTTTCAGCGCGGTGACGCGGTCGTCATAGAAGACCTCGCTTTCGCCCGTGCTGGCCAGCACCAGGAATTCATGGGTATTGTCGCCGCCGATCGGGCCCGAGGCCGCGCGCATCGGGATCGCCGTCAGGCCCATGCGTTCATAGGTGCGCAGGTAGCTGACCATGTGGCGGTTATAGGCATGCAGCGCGGCCTCGCGGTCGAGGTCGAAATTGTAGCCGTCCTTCATCAGGAACTCGCGCCCGCGCATCACGCCGAAACGGGGCCGCATCTCGTCGCGGAACTTCCACTGGATATGGTACAGCGTCAGCGGCAGGTCCTTGTAGGAGGACACGTTGGCCCGGAAGATGTCGGTGATCATCTCCTCATTGGTCGGGCCATAGAGCATGTCGCGCTCATGCCGGTCCTTGATGCGCAGCATTTCCTGGCCGTAATCGTCATAGCGCCCCGACTCGCGCCACAGGTCGGCCGGTTGCAGCGTGGGCATCAGCAAGGGGATATGCCCGGCGCGCTGCTGTTCCTCATGGACGATCTGTTCGATCCGGCGCAGGACGCGGTAGCCCAGCGGCAGCCAGGAATAGATGCCCGCCGCCTGCTGCTTGATCATCCCCGCCCGCAGCATGAAACGGTGCGAGACGATCTGCGCCTCGGCAGGGTTTTCCTTGAGGACGGGCAGGAAGTAGCGGGTCAGACGCATGGGCGCGGCCTTTGTGGCAAGAGGGTCGGAGGTGTTCCTAGCGGGAAGCGGAGCATGGGGCAAGGCTGGGGGGCGCATCGGGGCGATGTCTCACCGTGAGACAAGGGTGGGCCGCAAGGGATTCCAATGGGATAGCCTTCGCCGATTCAGGAATTGTTAATACATGCAGGGGATTGACCGGCGGCATCGGACCGCGACAGCATGGCACCACGCCCATGTCACGAGTGCACCCCGCCATGCCCGATACCAATCGCCCGCCGTCGAAGGACCTTCTGGATTGGCTGGGTTTCCGTTCGGCACCGGATTTCACCCGCAGCCGAGCGTTCGGTGGGTTGGTCGGCTTCCTGCTGACGGCCCTGATCCTGCTTGCCTTTGCCACTGCGGTGTTGGTGCTGCTTCGGACCATGGGGCAGGCGGCGAGCAGCGGCGCCGAGGGCCCCAATCTTGGCGCAGGGGCGCTGATCACTGCCCTTCTGGGCGGGCCTTTCCTGGTCTGGGGCACCTGGCTGAAGCACCGCACTGTCCGGCTGCAACAGGAAGGCCACATGACCGACCGCATTTCGAAGGCAGTCGAGCAACTTGGGGCAGAGAAGAAGGTGGATCGGATTGGCCGCTCCGTGACGATCTGGACCGGTCCGGTGCGAGAAACAGTCATTACCGTGCCCGGAACCGAAGCGCCGATGCCCCCCGCGAGATCGCGCGAAAGCGCACGCCGTCACACAATGATCCAGGATGGCGATGACGATGTTGAAGGCACAAGTATCACCTTTCAGGTCTGGCGGGGCGAACGGGTAGAAATACAGTATCTTGGCCAGCCCATTGCATTGGGCGATGAAGACACAATCGGGTCAGAGGGTGAATGGAAGGTCCTTTCAGAGACGCTTCCCAACATTGAGGTCCGTATCGGGGCGATCCTGTCGCTGGAACGCATCGCGCAGGACAGCACGACCCATGACAAGGGTCGCGATCATGTGCGGGTAATGGAAGTCCTTTGCGCCTATGTCCGGGCGAACGCACCAGGCAGCAGCGCACGCAAGTCGCTGCGTGAAACTTATGAGGAAATGCGAGAAGGCACGGAAGATGCACCCGGCCTGACGGATGAACAAATCTCTGAACGGTACGGATTTGATTTCGTCGACAAGGCCGCGGATGTTGAACATTTGCGGATCTGGGCCGCCGATCTGCCCTCCCCCCGTTCCGACGTAGCGCTTGCCCTGCGCGTGATCGGGCGTCGCACGGCACAGCAACGCCAGGTCGAGGCGGCCTGGCCAGATGAGCCGGACGAGGCGACAGTCTGGTCCTTTGACCTGCCCTGCCCGCAGTTTCCCCGTGCTTACGGAGAGACAGCCCCGCTTAAGGAGGAAGTCGAGAATTTCCTGACCAAGTTACAGGAATGGAAGAAACGGATAGATGCCTACAAGGGATACCGGCTGGACCTGAGGGGCACGAACCTTCAGGGTGCCAACCTTGCTGCCAACCGCCCCGACGCCTCGGACGCTGTTTTCGGCGGCGTGCTGCTTGATGACGCTCGGATGGAGGGCGCGTCTTTGCAGCGGGCGCGGATCGGGGGCGCAAAACTGCGGGATGCTCGGATGGAAGGGGCCAAGCTGTCACTCGCCCGGATGGAGGGGGCGGTCCTTCCTCGTGTGCGCATGGAAGGCGCGACGCTCTTCAGAGCAAATATGGCAGGGGCAGTTTTCGCGGGATCGCGGTTGGAGGGAGCGGTCTTTTCGCGGGCGCGATTGGAGGGGGCAAATCTCTCGCACTCGCACATGGACGGCGCGGCTCTGCCGCGAGTGAGCATGGTTGGGGCGGACGTCCGCTTCGCACTGATGAAGGGGACGGACCTCGCGAACGCCCGAATGGCAGGAACGGACCTCGGGTGGGCGCAGATCAAGGGGGCCAGCGTACAAGGGGTCGACTTGTCCGCTCTGAAGGTATCACAAGCCCAAGTCGATTCCGCCTTTGGCGATGCGAGCGTACGCTTGCCGTCTGGCATCGCGCGACCTGATCACTGGCCGGACTGGATTTTACCGATCACGGGCGCAAAAGCGTTCGACAGGGAATGGCAGAAATGGCGTAATGATCCAAAAGGATATGTGCCGCCACCCGCACCGCAGAAAGCCTAGCCCCCCGCCCTACACCGCCTGCGCCTTGGGCAGGCCCTCGCCCAGCAGATCCTCGACGAAGAAGGCCGCGAACTGGGCGCGGCCCGAGACGCTTGCCTTGGAATAGATCCGGGTCAGTTGCGCCCGCACCGTGCCCTGGGCGGCGCCGCGCAGCTCGGCGATCTCGGCCACGTCCAGGCCCTTCAGCGCCAGAAGCCCCACGTCCCGCTCGGCGGGCGTCAGGCCCCAGGCCTGGAACTGGGTCTCGATCACCGCGCCCAAGGCGCCGCGCGCAACGTCCAGCGCGGCTTCCTGCGCGCGCAGGGTTTCCAGCGTGCGGCGCAGCGCGAAGGCGCCGAAGATCACGCCCAGGGCCAGGGCCAGCGTCACCAGCGCCTCGAATATGACATGGACCGAAGCCGGATCGGCGCGGAAATCGGCCACGACGTCGCCGATGAAGAACACCGCGGCCAGCGACTGCACTGCCAGAAACCCGGTCAGCGCAAGGCTTTGCCGGCGCGCGGCAGTGGAAAGATCGGCGCTCATTTCCGGCGGCGGCCCCGGCCGGTGAGCATGGGGGAAACCAGGTTGCGGCGCAGGGCGCGGCTTTCCACCGCCACCCCCGCCACATGCAAAAAGGCCAGGAACAGGATCAGATTGGCCGTCACTTCATGCACCTCGCCTGCCAGATGGCGCAGCGCGCCATCGTCTTCCTCCGTCGCCGTCCCGTCCTTGACCAGCGCCGACCAGTCGCCGCTGGCCACCGCCGCCTGATCCGCCGCCACCTGCATCGGCGTGCGGCCATGGGTCATCACAAGGCCGGTGGCGATCACCACTGCAAGACATGCCCAAAGCGCATAGGCCATCGCCGCCCCTGCCGGGTTGTGCGAGGAATGCGTCTCGGGCCGCCCCTTGGCAAGCTGCCCCAGATGGCGCAGCGCCGCAACCGGATTGGGCGGAAAGGCGGAAAACCGCGCCTCGGCGGGGCCGACAAGGCCCCAGACCAGGCGCAGGCCCAGGATCGCCATGCCCGCCCAGCCCAGCGAGACATGAAGCGTGCTTCCCCCCCGCGTGACCAGCGCATTGGCCAGCACGATCACGGCGACCGACCAATGCGTCAGCCGCACCACCGGGTCCCACAGCGTCGGGGGGGACGGGGCATCCGGCAGGGCGTCGGCCTTGCGAAGGGGAAGCACGGTCATCTTACAGCCCTCCTTGCGGGATCAGTCGTTGCCCTTGATCTCGGCCACCGCGCCCGAGGCGGGGTCGATATAGACTTCCATCGCCTTGCCGGTGGCGTCGTCGGTGCATTTGGCTTCGATCTTGCCATCCTCGGCCTCGAATTCGGTGACGGTGCAGCCCTTTGCCTTCAGGGCGGCGGTGGCGTCGGTCGGGTTGGTGCCGACCACATCGCCCACCACGGGCATGGCCAGCGCGGCAAGGGGCGCGGCGGTCAGGGCAAGGGCAAGGGCAATCATGCGGGTCATCTGTGTCAGCCTTTCGGTCAAAACTGCTCGGGCCGGGGCACCGCGCCCCGGTTGACCGCCTGATGCCCCGCCCCGCCGCCGCCGTCGATCCGAGCGGGGTTTACGGCACCGGGCATAAGCATGGGCTGACAGCGGTTTGCCGCCGATCGGCCAGGGGCCTTGCGCCATGCCCGGCGCTCTGCCATCTGATGGGAAAAGGAGACGCCATGGCCCTGCCGGTCCGGGAACAAGTGAAATACTGGGGCATCGCGGCGGTGGTGTTCCTGCTGCTGCTTTTCGGCCTGGGCAATGTGATGCTGCCCTTCCTTGTCGGCGGGGCGATGGCCTATTTCCTGGACCCGGTCGCCGACCGGCTGGAGCGTCTGGGCCTGTCGCGCACGGCGGCGACGGCGGTGATCGCGCTGGGTGCGGCGCTGATCGTGATTCTGGCGGTGTTGGCGATCATTCCCACGCTGATCAACCAGGCGGTCGCGCTGGTGAATGCGGGGCCGGAAATCTCGAAGCGGATGCAGGGCTTCCTGCTTGAGAAATTCCCCGAACTCGCCGACAGCACCTCGACCCTGCGGCAGGCGCTGTCGGACATCGGCGCGACCGTGCAGTCCAAGGGCGGCGAGCTGGTCAATGCCCTGTTCTCCTCGGCGCTCAGCGTGGTCTCGGCGGTGGTCTTCCTGCTGGTCGTTCCGGTCGTGGCCTTCTACCTGCTGCTTGACTGGGACCAGATGATCGAGCGGGTCGACAGCCTGCTGCCGCGCGACCATGCCCCGGTGATCCGCCGCCTCGCGCGTGAGATCGACACCGTCCTGGCCGGCTTCGTGCGCGGCCAGGTCTCGGTCTGCCTGCTGCTGGGCCTGTATTACTCGGTCGCGCTGATGCTGGCGGGGCTGCAATTCGGGCTGGTCGTCGGCGCCATCGCCGGCACGATCACCTTCATCCCCTATGTCGGCGCGCTGGTGGGCGGCGTTCTGGCCATTGGCCTTGCGCTGTACCAGTTCTGGGGCGACTGGTTCTCGATCGGCGTGGTCGGCGCGATCTTCGCCGCCGGGCAGTTCATCGAAGGCAATATCCTGACACCCAAGCTGGTGGGCAAGTCGGTCGGGCTGCATCCCGTCTGGCTGTTGTTCGCCCTGTCGGTCTTCGGGTCGCTGTTCGGCTTCGTCGGCATGCTGGTCGCGGTGCCGGTCGCGGCCTCGATCGGTGTGTTCATCCGCTTTGCGGTCGAGAAATACCGTGACAGCCTGCTTTTTACCGGGACAAAGGGCCGCGCGACAGCCGCGCATCTGGCGCTTGAACTGAATGTGCCGCCCGAGGGCCGGGTGACCGTCTCGGTCGAGACGCCGGACGAGAAGGTGACGGTTGTCGAAACCGCGCCCGCGCCGCAGCCCGCGCCCCCGCCGGAACCTGCTGCCAAGCGCGCCGCGCCGCGCCGCAAGGCTGGGGACAAGGCTGCGGAAAAGGGCGCAGGCGCGTGATCCGCCAGCTGACCTTCGACCTGCCCGCACAAGAAAAGCTGACGCGGGTGGATTTCACCATTTCCGGCGCCAATGCGCTGGCGCTGGCGGCGCTGGACCAATGGCAGGGCTGGCCGGGGCGCAAGATGCTGCTGGCCGGGCCGCAGGGCGCGGGCAAGACCCATCTGGCGGCGATCTGGGCCGCCGATACCGGCGCCCTGCAGCTGACCGCAACCGATCTTGCCGGGCTGGATCTTGCCGGGCTGGACGGGAGCCGGGCCGTGGTGGTCGAGGATGCCGACCGCGTCGCGGGCGATCCCGCCGCCGAGGAGGCGCTGTTCCACCTGCACAACATGGTCACGCGGTCCGGCCATCTGCTGTTGACCGCCCGCACCCCGCCGCGCGACTGGGGGCTGCGCCTGCCCGACCTTCTTAGCCGGATGCAGGCCGCGCCGCTGACCCGGCTTGATCCGCCGGATGACGCGCTGCTGGCCAAGCTGCTGGCCAAGCTTTTCGCCGACCGCCAGCTTGCGGTTCAGCCCGCCCTTCTGCCCTGGCTGGTCGCCCGGATGCCGCGCAGCTTTGCCGCCGCCCGCGCCATCGTGGCCGAGCTGGATGCGCGCTCGCTGGCCGAGGCGCGCCCAATCACCCTGCGCCTCGCCGCCGAGATTCTGGACATGGACGCGCCGGAATGGTGATCTGTCACAAAAGAGTCACCCCCCTTGCGGCATAAGCCAGACACCATGACCCAGGCAGATTTCCTTAAATCCCCGTTCCCCGCGCCGATCGAGATATCCCAGGAGGAGATCACCGGCCCGCGCCGCTTTTTCAACCGCGAGCTGTCCTGGCTTGCCTTCAACTGGCGCGTTCTGGAAGAGGCCGACAATCCGGCGGTGCCGCTTCTGGAACGGCTGCGCTTCCTGTCGATCTCGGCCACCAACCTGGACGAGTTCTACACCGTGCGCGTGGCGGGCCTGCGCGCCCTGATCCGCAACGGCACGCCCGGCCATTCCGAAGATGGCCGCAGCCCGGCCGAACAGCTTGCGCTGATCCATGCCGATGCGCGCCGCCTGATGCAAAGCCAGCAGACCACCTTCAACGCGCTGCGCCGCGAGATGGAAGAGGCGGGCATCACCATCCTCACCCGCTCGAAGCTGGGGGTGAAGGATCTGAAATTCCTGGAACAGCATTTCCTGTCCAATGTCTTCCCGGTCCTGTCGCCCCTGGCGATCGACCCGGCGCATCCCTTCCCCTTCATCCCGAATCTCGGCTTCTGCCTGGCGCTCTCGCTAGAGCGCGTCGCCGACCACCGCCCGCTCAAGGCGCTGCTGCCGATTCCCCAGCAGGTCCGCCGCTTCATCCCCCTGCCCGACAAAGAGGGCGAGCACCGCTTCCTGCCGCTCGAGGAACTGCTTCTCCTGCATCTCGAGATGCTGTTCCCCGGTTATGCCGACCGCGGCCATTGCAGTTTCCGCGTGCTGCGCGACAGCGATCTTGAAGTGGAAGAGGAAGCCGAAGACCTGGTGCGCGAATTCGAGACCGCGCTCAAGCGCCGCCGCCGCGGCGAGGTGATCCGGCTGACCCTGTCCTCGGGCGCGCCCGAAGATCTTCAGGCGATGATCAACGAAGAGCTGCACGTCGCCCCTGACGAGGTGGTCGAGGTAAAGGGCATGTTGGGCGTGGCCGACCTCAAGGAACTGGTCCTCAACTCGCGCCCCGACCTTTTGTGGCCGCCCTTCACCCCGCGCGTGCCAGAACGGGTGCAGGACAATGACGGCGACATGTTCGCCTCGATCAAGCAGAAGGACATCCTGCTGCATCACCCCTATGAAACCTTCGACATGGTGATCCGCTACCTGGAACAGGCGGCGCGCGATCCGAATGTCGTGGCGATCAAGCAGACGCTCTACCGCACCTCCTGGGACAGCCCCATCGTCAGCGCGCTGTGCGAGGCGGCCGAAGCCGGCAAGTCGGTGACGGCGCTGGTGGAGCTGAAGGCCCGTTTCGACGAGGCCGCGAACATCCGTCAGTCGCGGCGGCTGGAACGGTCGGGCGCGCATGTCGTCTACGGCTTCATGCATCTCAAGACCCATGCTAAGATCAGCACGGTCGTGCGGCGCGAGGGCGAGACGCTGGTGACCTATACCCATTACGGCACCGGCAATTATCACCCGATCACCGCGCGGATCTATACCGACCTCTCGTTCTTCACCTGCGATGCCGCGCTGGGCCGCGACGCGACCAAGGTGTTCAATTTCCTGTCGGGCTATGTGCAGCCCGAGGGGCTGGAGAATCTGGCGATCTCGCCCACCACTTTGAAGCCGCGCCTGCTGGAGCTGATCGCGCGCGAGGCCGACCATGCCCGCGCGGGCAAGCCCGCCGAGATCTGGGCCAAGATGAATTCGGTCATCGACCCCGAGGTGATCGACGCGCTTTACGCCGCCAGCCAGGCGGGGGTGAAAATCAGCCTGGTCATCCGCGGCATCTGCGGGTTGCGGCCAGGGATCAAAGGCCTGTCCGAGAATATCCGGGTCAAGTCGATCGTCGGGCGCTTCCTCGAACATTCCCGCATCGTCTGCTTCGCCAATGGCCATCCCCTGCCCTCGATGAAGGCGCGGGTCTTCCTGTCCTCGGCCGACTGGATGGGACGCAACCTCAACCGCCGGGTGGAAACCCTGGTCGAGGCGCTGAACCCCACGGTCAAGACCCAGATCCTGTCGCAGATCATGGCGGCGAACCTGGCGGACGAGGCGCAAAGCTGGGTTCTGGCGGCGGATGGCAGCTATGCGCGCGACCTGCCGGCACCGGGCGAGACCCCGTTCAACTGCCACCACTTCTTCATGAAGAACCCCTCGCTGTCGGGCCGCGGCACGGCAGGCGCGAAGGATGCGCCGAAACTTCTGCATGTGCGCGAGATCGACCCCGCCCCGGCAACCGGCCCGGCAAAGGCGGCAGGCACCTGACGCGCCCTTCCGCCCGGCCCTTCACCGCGGCGCGAATATCCTGCGGTTAGCTCTGGAGGGGGGCAGGCCCCCTCCGGGGCAAGCCTAGCGCGGCACAGACTGGCCGTCAGACCCCGGTCGCATTGGCATAGGCCATGTCCATCATCACCTGGGTGCCGCGCACGAATTCCAGCGGACAGGGCCAGGCGGCGCCGTCGCGCAGCGTGCGGCCAAAGGCCTCGACCTGCAGCTTGTACTGGTTCACGCCGGGGAAGCGGTCGGTGATCACGCGGTTGCCGTTCTGGTGCAGTTCCACCTTGGCCAGATCGTTGACATTGGCATTGAACGGCCCGCCCTCGACCCGGATCATGCCGGTCGTGCCCTGGATCGTGACGACCTGCCGGTTATAGGCCCGCATCGAGGTGGTCGAGGCATAGGTGAAGCTGCCCTTCGCATTGCGCATCGTGCCGAAGACATGGGCGAAACTGTCGATACCGTTGTCGCGGATCAGCCGGGCCGACATCTCGACCGGCTCCGCCCCGGTCGCAAAGCGCACCGAGCCGAACGTATAGACGCCGATGTCGCGCAGACTGCCGCCGCCCGCCTCGGGCCGGTTGCGGATATTCTCGAGATCGGTCAGGCGGAAGCTGAACTGGGCATCGGCATGGACGATCTCGCCGATCTCGCCCGCCTGGCACCAGTCGCGCGCGCGCTGCCATTGCGGGTGATGCACGATCATATAAGCCTCGGCGGCCAGCAGGCCCGCAGCGTCGCGCGCGGCGATGATGCGGTCGATCTCCTCGGCCTTCAGCGCGATCGGCTTTTCGGTCAGCACCGGCTTGCCCGCCGCCAGCGCCTTGAGCGTCCATTCGACATGCAGATGGTTGGGCAGCGGGATATAGACCGCGTCGATATCCGGGTCGGCCAGCAGCGCCTCATAGCTGGCATGGACGCGCAGCGCCGGGCAGAAGGCACGGAAACCCGCAGCCTTCTCCTCGGACGCGGTGGCCAGCGCCGCCAGTTCCGCCCCCTGGGCGGCATGGATCGCCGGGCCCATATGGTCGCGGGCGAATTTCGCGGCCCCCAGAATCCCCCAACGCACCGGCTTCATGGCTTTTCCTTCCCGCAGGCGATGTTTGCGCTAAAGGCTAGGCCCGCCCGAGGCCCCGCGCAAGGGGAGCGCGGTCAGGCCGCGCGCCACAGGTTGCGCAGCGCCAGCGTGGCGATGCCCGCCAGATAGGCCAGCGACAGAAGGAACAGCGTCTGCCAGGGATAGGTGATCAGCACCGCCGCCGCCGCGACGGCCAGAACCAGCGCATAGCGCGCCAGGCTGGCGGCGATGCGGATTCGTTTCAGGCTGGGCGTGCGCAGGCGGCTGATCATCAGCGCGCCGACGCCGACCATCCACATCGCGACCATCAAGGGCGGCATTTCCCAATGCAGCACATGGGTCAGGTAGATCGGGAACAGCGCCAGCAGCGCCCCGGCGGGCGAAGGCACGCCGGTGAAGGTGGTCTTCTCTTCCGGCTGGGCCTTGCGGCTGCCGACATTGAACCGCGCCAGCCGCAACATGCAGCAGACCGCATAGATCAGCACGGCGATCCAGCCCAGGCCGACCTCGGCCTTGAGGCTCCAGAGATAGAGGACAAGGCCCGGCACCACGCCGAAATTCACGAAATCGCACAGGCTGTCCAGTTCGGCGCCGATGTCGCTTTCGCTGCGCAACATCCGCGCCAGGCGGCCATCCACCCCGTCCAGCGCGGCGGCCAGGGCGATCAGGAAGACCGCCAGGCTGATATTTCCGGCGATGGCGAAGCGGATCGCGGTCAGCCCGGCGCAAAGCGCAAGGATCGAGACGAAATTCGGCAAAAGCCGGATCAGCAGAAGCTGCGGATCGGGCCGCCCCTCGGCTGTCGGATCGTCATCCATGCCCATCGTCGCTCCCTGCCCTTTTATTCCTCGGTCGCCATGCGCTGCGGGGCGTCCTGCCCCAGCACGGCGATCACCGTCTCGCCCGCCACGCAGGTCTGGCCCAGCGCCACCTGCGGCAGAACGCCCTCGGGCAGGTAGACATCCAGCCGCGAGCCGAAGCGGATCAGCCCGAAACGCTCGCCCGTGCGCAGGGCCTGGCCGGGCTTGGTCCAGCAGACGATGCGGCGGGCGACGAGGCCCGCGATCTGCACGACCGCCAGCTTGCGGCCATCCTCCAGCTCGATCGCCAGCGCATTGCGCTCATTGTCTTCCGAGGCCTTGTCGAGCGAGGCATTCAGGAACTTGCCCGGACGATAGGCCACGGCCGTCACCCGGCCCGCGACCGGCGCGCGGTTCACATGGCAGTTGAAGACCGACATGAAGACCGAAACCCGGGTCAGCGGCGTGGGGCCAAGGCCCAGCTCGGGCGGCGGCACGGCGGGGCCGATCAGGCTGACCAGCCCGTCAGCCGGGCTGACCACCAGACCGCGATTGAGCGGCACGGCGCGTTTGGGGTCGCGGAAGAAGTAATAGCACCAGACGGTCAGGCCAAGGCCCAGCCAGCCCAGCGGGTCCCAGATCCAGAACAGGACCAGCGTGGCGGCGGCAAAACCTGCTACGAAGGGAATGCCTTCGCGGTGCATCGGCTTGACGAAGGTCGAGAGCATCGAGACGGACATGGACACCTTTCCTTTGACCGCGCCTGATAGCCGCTGCAACCCCGGCGGGCAATGAAAAAGGCCGCGACCCGACCGGGGCGCGGCCCTGGATCACCGGGACGCTCGATTTTCCGCCGAAAGACCGGACCCGGCCTCAGGCCGGCACGACCATGCCCTTGCCCTTGGCCAGTTCGCGCATCTTGCCCTGCAACTTCTCGAAGGCGCGCACCTCGATCTGGCGGATCCGCTCACGCGAGACGCCATAATTCTCGGACAGGTCCTCAAGCGTCACCGGCTCGTCCGACAGGCGGCGCTGCACGAGAATGTCCTTCTCGCGGTCGGTAAGCACAGACATGGCCTGCGCCAGCAGCGCCCGGCGGGTGTCCAGCTCGTCGCGCTCGGCATAATCCGCCGCCTGATCGCTGTCCTCATCCTCAAGCCAGTCCTGCCACTGGGTCGCGCCTTCGCCATCGCCGCCGACGGTGGCGTTCAGCGAGGCGTCAGACCCCGCGAGGCGGCGGTTCATCTCGACCACTTCCTGTTCGGTCACCGACAGGTCCTTGGCGATCTGGGCCACATTCTCGGGGCGCAGGTCGCCCTCTTCCAGCGCGCCGACCTTGGCCTTGGCCTTGCGCAGGTTGAAGAACAGCTTCTTCTGCGCCGATGTCGTGCCCAGCTTCACCAGCGACCAGGACCGCAGGATATATTCCTGGATCGAGGCGCGGATCCACCACATCGCATAGGTCGCCAGCCGGAAGCCCTTTTCGGGATCGAAGCGCTTGACCGCCTGCATCAGCCCGACATTGGCCTCGGAGATCACCTCGGCCTGCGGCAGGCCGTAGCCGCGATAGCCCATGGCGATCTTGGCGGCGAGGCGCAGGTGGCTGGTGACCAGCTTATGCGCGGCGTTGGAATCCTGGTGATCCGCCCAGCGCTTGGCCAGCATGTATTCCTCTTCCGGTTCCAGAAGCGGGAATTTGCGGATTTCCTGCATATAGCGGTTCAAGCCCTGTTCGGGACTCGGTGCCGGAAGGTTCGCGTAGGTGCTCATCTCTGCCCCCTGTTCTGCCCCGGTGCCATCAGCCCCCGGGGACATGCAAAATTATGCATCCCATCCCCCTGTTTCAAGCGGTTCGGGACAAGTCTATGAACGCAAGATAGGTGCAACTCCGTCGGGCTGCTGCCTTTATGTCAGGCGGGTCACGGCAATGTCAGTCGCCACTCGCCAAATCCGCGACTTGCTGGCATAACGTACCGGCGTGTCCCGGGTTCCGTTTCGCCCTTTGCGCGCGCCCCTGCGCCCCCTGCGCGCCCGCCCCGGATGAAGCCAGACGCCGTCCTGCCATGCCCCTTGAAATCGAACGCAAATTCCTGCTCCTGTCGGAAGGATGGCGCAGCCATGTCAGCCATTCCGCCCATCTGACCGATGGTCTGATCGCCGCCGCGCCGGATGGCCGCAAGGTGCGGGTCCGCATCGCCGACGATCGGGCGACGCTCACGGTCAAGGGCGCCCGCCGCGGGCTGGCCCGGGACGAGTTCGAATATCCGATCCCGCTGGCGGATGCGCGCAGCCTGCTGGCCAATCATTGCGCCGGGATTGTGATCGACAAGACCCGCCATTTCGTGCCCCAGGGCAATGTGACCTGGGAGATCGACTGTTACCACGGCGCGCTGGCGGGGATCGAGGTGGCCGAGATCGAGCTGGCCTCGATCGACCAGGCCTTCGACCGGCCCGA
>Ga0209369_1000752_pt1 | contig 26206 bp, 24 predicted proteins | sample EBPBio142010_DNA_FD_185865 | JGI IMG/M metagenome (GOLD analysis project Ga0209369, IMG submission 185865) | Wastewater treatment Type I Accumulibacter community from EBPR Bioreactor in Madison, WI, USA - Reactor 1_10/4/2010_ DNA (SPAdes)... | ecosystem: Engineered > Bioreactor > EBPR >... | reverse complement strand
GGGGTACGGGTTCCGGAACTTTCGTAACTATCGTGTTCGGGCGTTGTTGTACGCGGGAAAACCGGACTGGCGACTCCTTGGATCGATCGTGGTGCAGTGATCGACCCCGCCAAAATCCGAAGCGCCGGTATGGCCCCGCTTCTCGTTTTCGCGCCGTTGCAGAGTTCCATCGAGGCGCACACCGGCTGGTCAACACCACCCACAGTGCTTCTCAAACTGGCTGCGCACCAAAGCATCAGTCCTACTTAGAATTATTGAGTATAAGTTCAATTTGCTAAGTCCGACATGTTCGATCAAGTGATCGAACACCGAAGAGGGTTTAGATTCAAAGAAAATGGAATATGCCGAAAATCGTAGATCATGATGCTCGACGCGATGAGATCGTGCAAACCTATCTTGCAATTGCTGCGACAAAGGGCGTCAGCGGTACTACGGCGAAACTCGTCTGCCAGCACCTCGGAGTGTCGGTTGGGTCGCTCTGGCATTATTTCGACTCCTTTGATGACGTCGTAAGAGCAGCCGCACGGCATGTTCTCAAACGGGATACAGATCGACTGAAGACGACGGAAGAACAGGGGCTGGGCGCCCTCATGACCGCTGCGGTAGGCCTGCTGCCGCTCGATGAAGCGACGCAGGCCGAGGCGGCAGTACTGCTCGGGTTCTGGGGAAATATTCCGGCGAATATTATTTCTCGTGACGAACTTACCAACACCGATCTGTTCACCGAGCCGTTGGCCTCCCTCATCCGTGCGGCGATCGGTTCAGGCCAGCTTCGTGCGGAGACACCGGCGCTTTCGCTGGCCGCCGCACTCAATCAACTGCTCGATGGCGCTCAGGTCAGTCAAGTGCTCTGCCCCGCCCTCTCCCGGGAGGAGCATCTTGCGAGACTCGCCTGCTTGCTCTACCCCTGGGCGGTGGAGAATCCGGAAGACGCAGACTACGAAAAGCTCCGCGAGTGGATGGGTTTCCACTGATCTCAGCAGCGATCTGGCCTCACTAGTTCACTGTCCACTGGTACTCACTAAAGCAGCACCAGCGGCCCATAGTGGTTCCACAACCCCTATGGAAAGGTTTGTCAATGTCGACAAAAGCTCGGGATCACGTTTCATCCGAATCTGCTGCAGAGCCATCTGGTGGAACGCATGGCAGGCTCGCGCGCAACGCCATCGGGCCGCTTGGTGTCGTGTTCATGGTGGTCGCGACTGCTGCCCCGATCACCGCGATGAGCGGTAACACACCGTACATCGTCGGCTTTGGCGTCGGCGGCAATGCGCCAGGCATCTTCCTCATCGTCACACTGATCCTCTCGATCTTTTCGATCGGATACGTCCGCCTCGCCCGGCACATCACCACGACCGGCGCCTTCTACGGCTATGTGTCCCATGGTCTGGGACAACTCCTCGGCCTGGGCAGCGGTGTGCTTGCCCTCTTCGCCTATCTCATCTTCGAGGTCGCTATCGCCGGAGCGTTCGCCTATTTCGCGCAATCAGGTCTGGCAAGCTTGGGCATTCACGTCGAATGGATCTGGCTCGCGCTCTGCGTGCTCGTCATCAATTTCGTGCTGAGCTACTTCAAGATTTCTATCGGCACCGTTGTGCTCGGAGTGTTCTTGATCCTGGAAATCGCGATCTTAGCGTTGAACGCGATTAGCGGCGTCGCGAATCCCGGCCCAGACGGCTACGCGCTCTCGAGCCTGAACCCGGTGAATGCCCTTACTGCGATCCAGGGAGGTTCGGTCGGGCTCGCGCTTTTCCTGGGTTTCTGGTCGTGGGTAGGTTTTGAGTCGACTGCCATCTACGGCGAGGAGTCCCGTAACCCTCGTCGCACCGTGCCAATCGCGACGTTCGTCTCGGTGATCGGGATTGGCCTGTTCTACACCTTCGTCTCCTGGGCATCGATCGTAACCAATGGCGTCGATCACGCTCTCGAACTCACACAGGGCGACAACCCGATCGACCTCTTCCTCGAGCCGGCCGCGATGCACCTCGGACAGTGGGCAGTGCCGACCTTCTATGTACTGATGGTGACCGGCTCGTTCGCCTGCTCGCTGGCATTCCACAACAGCGCTTCACGCTATCTGTACGCCCTCGGGCGAGATCAAGTCAGCCGGTTCCTCACGCCGCTGGGACGGACTCACCCGAAGACCCAATCTCCATACGTTGCATCGATGGCGCAGAGCATCATCGCTGCGATTCTGGTCGGAGTCATGTACGCGACCGGGATCACCGCCTATGACACCTTTGTGCTCGTCGGGCTGATGGGTACGCTCTCGATTCTGATCGTGCAGGTGTTCGCCTCGATCTCTGTCATCGGGTACTTTCGACGCCATCACCGAGATGAATGGCATTGGTTCACGACCCTCACCGCGCCAGCCATCAGCGCCATCGCCATGATCGGAGTCATCGGTCTCCTGCTCACCAACCAGGAGAACGCAGTAGGCGGCACGGCGGCGCAGTCGTGGCTGTTCCCAGCAATCCCCTGGATCGTCACCAGCCTCTTCTTGCTCACGCTCGTGTGGGGTGTCTCGCTGCGACGCACGGCCCCTGAGACCTATCAGCGCATCGGGAGACTCGTTCTCGACTCCGAAGAGTGATACGACCACTGACCTGTAGCTGCGGTAGTGAGGAAATGGTGTTGACCGAATCAAATCTTCTATTCACTAATGGACGGATCATCACGCACCCCGATGCGCCGGAACGAGCAGAGCCTGTCGCAATGGGCGTCGGATCGGGGAGGATCGAGGCCCTGGGTCAGGATGCGCTCGACTGGTCTGCAAATCGGGACGCGGAGGTCATCGACCTCGACGGCGGGGTACTCCTGCCTGCATTCGGCGATGGACACTGCCATCCAACTCTCGCCGGGCGCGAATGGGCCGGACCGAAGGTGCGAGGGGCGAGCAGCGTTGATGAGATCATCGACGCCGTCCGGCGTTGGGCTGAAGAGCACCCCGAAGCCCCCTGGATCGTCGGTGGCAGCTACGACGCCACCTTGGTGCCGGAAAGCCGATTCGATGCACGTTGGTTGGACGCCGTGACCTGCCCTACAGTTTGGTTACCCTGATTACTGATGAGCATCAAGCTGGAGCGAGTGTCCGTTCGTAGGCTACCTCGACCTCGATCGGGGTACGATACCCGAGCCCTGAATGTCGTCGCTTCCGGTTGTGGAACACCTCGATGTACTCAAACATTGCATTCGCGAGTTCAACCCGGGTTACCCAGCGTTTCCGGTCGAGGAGTTCGATCTGCATTGATGACCAAAACGATTCCATCATCGCGTTATCGAGACCATCACCGATCGACCCAAACGACGGCATCAGCCCAGCCTCTCGTATTTTGTTCGTGAACGCCCAGGACGTGAATTGCACTCCATGATCGGCGTGGACGACCCCGCCAGGGGCCGGTTTACGGTTCTTTAACGCCATGTCGAGGGCGTTCACGACAAGGTTCGAGTTCTGTACCGTGTCAATCGACCAACCCACGATCTTCCGGCTGAAGGTATCCATCACGCAGCAGCAGAACACCTTACCTTCCCTGGTGCGATGCTCCGTAATGTCCGTAACCCAAAGCTCGTTCGGCGAGAGTCGATGAAACTTCCTGTTGACGAGGTCATCAGCAGTTACCACACCCCGTAGTTTCTTCACTTTGCCAGGCCCCGGCAGGCCACGAATACCTGCCAGGCTCATCAGCACAGCCACGAGGCGTTCGCTCACCACCACGCCCATCCCCAGAGTGAGCTCGGCATGGATGCGTCTGGACCCATATGTGCCGCGTGATGCTTCGTGTACTTCCCGAATCAGACCGGTGAGCCACTGCCTGCGCATCTGGGTGCGTGAGAGTGGTCTGGAGCGGTATTGGTAGTAGCCCGGGGACGACACCCCGAGCACCCGGCAGCAGAGCTTCGCGGGGAGCCCGGCTTCGACAAGTATGTCGATCACCGGGTGGATCCTTTTGGGTGGGCTGCCTCCTCTCCCAAAAGCTTTGCTGCACGTTTCACGATCTCAAGTTCTTGTTCAAGATCACGGATGCGTCGTTTCGCACGCGTAAGTTCTGCATGTTCCACAGTCGATAGTCCGGGGATCTCACCGCGATCAATACGTGATTCGCACTGGGTTTAGTTCCGATCTTTCAACCAGGAAGATAGGAACATCATGCCCAAACCATACGATCCAGATTTCAAAGACCGTGCGCTGCGTATGCTCGCCGAAGCACTGCCCGAGCGTGGCAGTGTCCACGCGGCCAGCAAACATATCGGTGGGCTCCTCGGGGTCTCTCCCGACACCCTCCGCGTCTGGTACCGCCAGACCCAGATCGATGCCGGCGACAAGCCCGGTGTGACTACCGACATGGCCGCAGAGAACCGCCGACTCCAACGCGAAGTCGAGGAGCTACGTAAAGCAAACGAGGTCCTTAAAGCTGCGAGCATATTTTTCGCGAAGGAACTCGACCATCCACGAACGAAATGATCCGATTCATCGACAAGTATCGTGATCGTTACGGGGTCGAGTTCCTCTGCCGCACCCTGCGTGCCGCAGTCCGTGGGTTCCTCACGTCGCGCGGATATCGGGCAGCGAAAGCTCGCACGCCGTCAGTCAGGCAGCTCCGCGACGAGTTGCTGATCCCCGAGATTCAGCGGCTCCACAAGAAGAACTACAGCGTGTACGGGGCACGAAAAATGCAGGCCAAGCTCAAGCGTGAGGGGTGGGTGATTGGCCGTGATCAGACGGCCCGTCTCATGAAACTCGCCGGGGTACGTGGCGTACGCCGCTCGAAGAAGATCTACACCACGAAGAGTGACCCAAAGGATGCTCTACCTGGCGACAAGGTTGAGCGGCGGTTCTGGGCGTCAGCCCCGAAACGGCTCCTCGTGTGCGATGTGACGTATGTGGCGACTTGGTCTGGGTTCGCGTATGTGTCGTTCGTCACTGACGTGTACTCACGCAGAATCGTCGGCTGGAACGTTGCGTCAACACTCAAAGCTGATGTGCTGCCCATGCAGGCTCTCGAGATGGCTGCCTGGCAGTACGGCGGTGATCTGGATGGGGCGATTCATCACTCGGACCACGGATCGAACTACATGGCAACGGTCTACACCAGCCGGGTCGAAGAACTCGGCGCGGTCCCCTCGACGGGGACTGTTGGCGATAGCTTTGACAACGCGATGGCCGAGGCGGTCAACGGGCTCTACAAGACCGAGCTCATCAGGATGCAGGGCCCGTGGAAGACCGTTGAAGAGGTCGAGCTCGCGACACTCGAGTGGGTGTGGTGGTGGAACCATGAACGCCTCCACGGAGAGCTTGGCATGTGCACCCCGATCGAGGTCGAGGCAGCCTATTATGCTGAACTCGAGAAGCTTCCGGCACTGACTCGGTGACGGACAAACCGGTCGGAATTAAACCCAGGGCGAATCAACGGTCTTGCCGTACCCATTGGTGTAAACCGCCGGCACTGATTCCCAGGTCCTGCGCGACGTGCTTTACAGGTTTCCCTGCTCGCACAAGCGCGATGGCTCTGAGCCGAAACTCTTGGGGATATTTTCTGGGCATGTGTGGAGCCTTTCGTCGATGAAATGGGCTCGATACTCACCAGGTTATGGGGTAACCAAACTGTGGGGCAGGTCACCGCCGTACCTGACCGACCCGTGGTGCTCGATGCATGGGACTATCACACGGTCTGGGCGAACTCGGCCGCGATCGAGCGTGCGGGCCTGGATCGCGGCATTCCTGCGCTGAAGTGCGGAAAGGTACCGTTGCGCGCCGACGGCCGCCCTCTTGGGACCTTTCAGGAATGGGATGCGATTGATCTAATCCGAAGCAGGATACCCGCAGTCACACCTTCTGAGATGGCAAACCGCATTGACTATGCTGCCCAGGTCTATGCTCGCGCAGGGGTAACCTGGATTCAGGACGCGTGGGTCGACGAGGACACGCTTGAGGGTTACTTCCTGTGGGCCGGACGGGATCCGAGATGCCGCATCAACCTTGCCTTTCGCGCGGACCCGCGCCAATGGCACAGTCAGCTCGATCGCTTCGCCCTCCACCGAGCCTGCGTCAATGACTTGAAAAGTCCGTTCTTGACTGCGCGAACGGTGAAGTTCTTCATTGACGGCATCATCGAGAACCGAACCGCGATGATGCTCGATAGCTACTGCGACGCCGATGACGCCTACGGTCTGCCCGTCTGGGATCGAGAGGAGCTTTTCGAAGCGCTCGCTGCTTTCGACCGGCTCGGATTCCAAGTCCACCTTCATGCGATTGGCGATGCGGCGAACCGAACTGCCCTTGACGGTATCGAGTACGTCATCGGCGAGAACGGCGTGCGAGATCGCCGTCCGGTGATCGCGCACGCCCATGTCATTCATCCTCGTGATCTCCCGCGCTTCGCAGAACTCGGAGTCATCGCCAACTTCCAGCCGTACTGGGCCCAAATCGACCGATCGATGACCGACTTCGTGATTCCGGGCCTCGGACCGGAACGCGCAGAATGGCAGCTCCTTATCGGTCGGATGATGCAGTCAGGCGCAGTCGTCTCGTTCGGCAGCGATTGGCCAGTGACCGATGAACATCCGATAGAGGGGTTGGCCACCGCTGTCAACAGACGCAGCGGTGCAGATGCGCCGACCCTGCTTCCCGAGGAACGCATTCACCCCGCGACGCATTGTCTGCATACACCTCAGCCATCGCCTACCAGGCCTTTCACGAGTCGCACCGCGGCGCTCTCAGCGTCGGCATGGATGCAGACCTCGTCTGGCTTTCCGCCGACCCGCGTCATTCGCCACCCTCCGAACTCTCAGAAATTTCGGTGCGTGGCACCTGGCTCCTCGGACGCCGCACGTATAAGAACGCATAGAGAACCACTGGGGAACAAGATATGAATACAGTAATGCCCTCCCACCCGGATCCATCCACGTCCGCTCCCACGAACGCGCAACCTCGTTTGAAGCGAGTCCTGTCGCTCCCGCAACTCGTGGTCTTCGGGCTCACCTACCTCGCTCCGGTCGTCGTGTTCACGACCTACGGCATCGTGACCGCCATCACCCAGGGCCATCTCGCGGCCGCGTATCTTCTGGCGCTCATCGTCATGTTGCTTACGGCCCTCAGCTACGGTCATCTTTCACGAGAGCTCCCCAAAGCGGGCTCGGCTTACACCTATGTTCGTTCGGTTTTCGGCCCGGTCACTGGATTTATCACCGGTTGGGCGTTGATGATCGACTACCTGCTGCTCCCGATGCTGAATTATCTCGTCATGGGAATTATGGTGAACGCGCAGTTCCCCGCAATTCCTGTTTGGGCGGTGATCATCGTCGGCATTCTGATCGTCCACTTCATCAGCGTGATCGGCGTCCGTACGGTGACCGGCGTGTCACTGGGCATCCTTCTCGTCTCGATACTTCTCATCCTCGTTTTCGTCGGGCTCTCGATCTCGAAGGTGCTCACTCAGGGCGTTCCGGAGACGGGCGCGTTGTTCCCGATCGTCCCAGGATCGGAATGGCTGGTCGTGCTCACCGGCGCTTCGATCCTTACTACCTCGTTCCTTGGCTTCGACGCGGTGACCACGCTGTCCGAGGAGGCACGGAACCCTCGACGTGACATTCCTCGTGCCGTGCTGCTGACAGCGTTCATCGCAGGGTTGCTGTTCATCGGGACATCATGGGTCGCCCAGTTGGTGCACCCAGATTGGACGAGCTTCGGCGACATCGAGGCGGCGGGATCGGAGCTCATGTTCCAAGTCGGTGGAAGCGTCCTGATGGGACTCTTCACTGCGATCTACTCAATCGCCTGCCTCGGTGCGGCACTTGCCGCGCAGGTGAGCGTCTCCCGCGTGCTGTATGCGATGGGCCGCGATCGCGTGCTCCCGGCAGTGTTTGCGCGGGTGAGCCCACGGTTCAGCACCCCAACGGTCGCCATTACCTGCGTATCGCTGCTCGCACTCATCGCGATCGCGATGTCACTGTCCCTCGGTTTCGAGCTAGTGAGCTTCGGTGCCCTGAGCGCCTTCGCCATGGTGAATCTGGTGGTAATAGTACATTTCTTCGTGAAGAAGCGTGAGCGGTCAGTACGTGGAATCCTGATCTACTGCGTACTTCCGGGGCTCGGGGTGGCGGCGAACATTTGGCTCTGGGTGAACCTGGGCCCGCTCGCGCTGATCGTCGGCAGCGTCTGGACGCTGCTGGGCGTGCTCTTCCTCGCCGTGAAGTCTCGCGGTTTCAGAAAGGAGATCGCGATCGATTTCTCTGAAAGCGACCCTGACCTGGCGAATTCGACGCCGGAGCAAGAGTCCGGCGCCTGATCAGAACATGCGTGCGTGCGGAACATCCGCACGCAAGAAGTAGCTATGACAAAGGAGTGACGGACCATGGCTCGTCCAATAGCCGAAGACCCAGTCGTGAAGAACATTGTTCGATTGATGCAGCACTCGCGGATCGACCGTCGTCAGTTGCTCCGCGGCGCAGCTGTTGGCGCCGCAGCGACAAGTGCGCTCGCTCTCACCTCCTGCAACAATGCTGACGCCGGCGAAGACGGAATCGTCTGGGGCAACTGGACCTACTACCTCGACTACGACGAGGGCAGCGGCTCAAACCCCCACGCTTGAGGCTTTCATGGAGCAGGCCGGTTTCACGGTGCAGTACGCCGAGAACATCGATGACAACAACACCTTCTACGGCACGATCAATGACGCGCTGCAGCTCGGCCAGTTCACTGGATACGACACGATGATCTTCGATGATTGGATGAACGCCAGGATCATCGATGCGGGTCACGTGCAGGAGTTTGACTACGGCAATATGCCCAACGTCAGGAACAACCTGCTCGACTCGGAGTGGGACGCCCTGCACAATGATCCGGGCCGGAAGCACTCGATCCCCTGGCAGCTATCGACCACCGGTTGGGCGTGGAACAAGGAGGCCCTACTGGTGGTCTGCACACACTCGACGATCTCTTGAAGCCCGAGCTCAAAGGCAAGGTACAAGTGCTTAGCGAGATGCGTGACACGATCGGCCTGATCAAGTCGGGTCAGGGCGTCGACCCGAGCGGGGAGTGGGGCGACACGGAGTTCGACAACGCGCTCGCCTGGCTGCAGGATGCGGTAGACAGCGGCCAGATCAACAACGTCAAGGGCAACGACTATACGCAGGACCTGGAGACCGGGACGATGCTCGCCGGTTTCGTCTGGACCGGCGACGTGGTGATGATGAACGGTGACTTGGGGAAACATGGGGTGTCGAGATTCCCGATACCGGCGGCATGGTTGGGCACAGCTCGTTCACCGGACCAAAGCACTTCGGCCGAGAACAAGGCGAAGGTCGAAGAGCTGAGCGACTACTACTACCAGCCCGAGGTCGCCGCCGCAGTGGCGGCGTACGTAGCCTACGTCACCCCCGTGAAGGGAGCGCAGCTTGTCGACCCGGAGCAGGCCGACAACCCGGCGATCTTCCCGACCGACGCAGACTGGTCCATCCTCAAGCAATTCCGCATCCTGGCGCCTGAAGAAGACAAAAAATACTCGACGGCGTTCCAGAGCTTGCTTGGGCTGTAGTCAGGCTTGCAGCAACAGGATCAAGCTCAGCGAGACCAGAACCGCCAACAGGGTGGAGAGCGCACCGAGGATGAGAGGCTTCCAACCTGTGGCGATCATCTTCCGAAGGTTGACGCCGAATCCGAGTCCGAGCATTGCGGAGGCCAGTAACCAATTCGCGCCGAATTCGAGCCCAGTAAACACTTCGCCCGGCAGAGGAATGAAAGTGCGAACGAGAACCGCAGCGAGAAATCCGAGCACGAAGAGTGGCAACAGGGGCGGTTTCTGGCCTTGAGTATCCCTGCCACCGCGACTCCTCACGATGCCGACGATGCTCACAAGCGGTGCGAGCAGCACGACGCGGCCAAGCTTGGTCACTGTCGCAATCCCCATCGCTGCAGCTGAGACCATTCCGCCAGCGGCGACAACCTGAGCAACCTCGTGTACGCTCGCACCGATCCACAGCCCCGCTTGCATATCTGAGAGCCGCAGTGCTGTAGCCAACGGCGGGAGCAAGAACATCGTCAGCGTTCCGAAGATCGTCACCAGCGCTATCGCCTGCACCGTATCCTCCTCATGCTTTTCATCAGGATCGACGATGCTGCTCATCGCAGCGACCGCCGATGCCCCACAGATGGAGAATCCGGTCGCGACGAGCATGGTGGTCACCTTCGATGCAGAGAGCGACCGGCCGAGGAGCAGCGTGCCGACGAACGTCACGCCGACGGTGATGACGAGCACGAGGATGCCCTGAAGTCCGATCTCCATGAGGCTTGTCAGTGAGAGTTTGAAACCCAGCAGCACGATGCCGAGTCGCAGCAGTTTCTTCGATCCCCAAGATAGTGCCGGCCCGAACTTTGCCGGTACGAGCTGCACATTCCCGATTACCGCGCCGATCAGAATCGCGAGGAGCAATGCCGACAGGCCCGGGATGAAACTCGCGATGAGCATTGTGAGCATGCCAATCGCGAGAAGCAGCGCAACAGACACGAGATTCTGCCGGGAGACGAGGGTGGTCATGCGGTACCTGCCTGTCGTGTAGTCATCGATTCACTCGTCGACGGCGAGCGTGTTCGTGCCGGGCAGCTTAATGCCCGGCACGAACACGAAATACAAAGGTCTCGAACGCAGGCGATGTTACCTGCGGGCAAGGAAGGAATCGACGGCATCGGCGACGTGCTCGACACCGTTCAAGAGTTCGTCAAGAACCGCTGCGTCTGCCACGAGCGGCGGAGCGATGGTGAGCATGGTGGCACCCCGATCATCGGGACGGGTGATCAGGCGCACTTCGGAGAGAGCTTGAGGCATGACCCGACGGAGTATCTCGATACTCTCCCGGTCGGTCAGCCCTCGTTCCGAGTCGCGGTCTCCCGTGAACTCGAGCGCGTAGAAGAAGCCGCTACCTCGCCATTCTTTGATCGAGTAGTGCTCTTCGCGGATGCGATCAAGACCGGCCTGCAGCCGGGCCTCGTGCCCATGCACACGAGCTGGCACATTCTCGTCGCGCAAAGCACTGATGTTCGCCGTCGCGATCGCGGTTGACACAGGGTGCCCTCCCCAGGTGGCACCGTGCATGAAACTGCCCGAACCGGTACTGAGTATCGTTTTGGAGATCTCATCGCTGATGACCACGCCACCCAGCGGCGCATACCCCGACGTCGCTCCTTTCGCGAAGGTGATGAGGTCGGGTGTAGCCCCAAAATCGACGCTGGTGAACCAGCCTCCGATTCGCCCGAATGCAGTGATCACCTCATCGGCGACGAGTAAGATCCCGTGTCGGGAGCAGATCTCGCGCAGTCGGGGCCAGTATCCGGGCGGCGGGACGAGTGCGCCGCGGGAGTTCTGCACGGGTTCGGCGAAGACCGCTGCGATCGTCTCGGAGCCCTCCTCTTCGATGATTTCCTCGAGGCGGCGAAGACTCGGCAGATCAGCTGCAGAGCCACCCTCGGGAACGACTTCCCCGAGGGTGTTCGGAAAATGTCTCACACCGGGCATGACCGGAACGTACGGAGCTCGATAGCGGTCAATTCCGGTCACCGCGAGCGCACCCAATGTGGTGCCGTGGTACGCCATGTCTCTCGCGATGATCTTGGTACGGTTCGGTTTTCCCCGGTTGAGATGGAACTGACGGGCGAGTTTGATCGCCGACTCCACCGCCTCCGACCCTGAGTTTACGAAAAACACCGAATTTAGATCTGCCGGGGCAAGCCCGGCGATGAGTTCGGCGGCCTCCATCGACGCCGGGTGAGCAGAGGCCCAGTTCGTCCAGTAGGGAAGCCGATGCAATTGCTCGGCACCGGCTCGAGCAATATCTTCTCGGCCGTGCCCCATGTTTACGCAGAAGAGCCCGGCCAGCCCATCAAGAAAGCGAGTGCCTTGCTCGTCGTAGACGTAACATCCGTCCCCTCGCACGATGACGGGTACGTCATCCCCTGACCAAATCCCGCCGCGAGTGAAGTGCGGGAAAAGGTGGCGCCGAGTCAGCGCCCCGATGCCGTCGCTCACCGGGCTCATGCAAGCGCGCCCATGTGGAACGGGAATGACTCAGGGTTGTTGCCACTCACCTCCGACCAGCGAGTGGTGATGACCTTCTGCCGGGTGAAGAACCGAATCCCGTCGGGGCCATACATGTGGGAGTCGCCGAACAGGCTCGACTTCCAGCCGCCGAACGAGAACCAGCCGACCGGGGTCGGAATCGGCACGTTCACACCGACCATACCGGCGTTGCACTTGAGCTGAAACTCCCGTGCGTTGCCACCGCCCTCGGTGAAGATGACGGCTCCATTGCCGAACTCGTGCTCATTGACGAGCGTCAGCGCCTCATCCAGCGTCGCGGCGCGCACAACCGAGAGCACCGGCCCGAAAATCTCTTCGAGATATACGGACATTTCGGGCGTGACGCGGTCGATCACACTGGGGCTCAGGAAGAAGCCTGGCCCCTGGCTGACCGTTTCGCTTCGGCCGTCAACATACAGCTCGGCACCCTCGGCGACTCCCCGGTCGAGGTAGCTCGCCACGCGGTCGCGGTGCTCACCGCTAATGAGTGGGCCGAGGTCGCGTCCACCGGTCGCACCGTCACCCACGTTCAAACCTGCGATCAGGTCGGCAATACGGGGCAGCAGCAACTCAGCGGCGTCGCCGACAGTAACCAGCACGGACACCGCCATGCACCGCTCTCCCGCCGCTCCGAACGCCGAGGCGACGACCGCGTTGGCGGCGGCTTCCATATCGGCATCGGGCAGTACGACGAGGTGGTTCTTCGCCCCGCCCAGAGCCTGCACACGCTTGCCATTGGCGGCAGCAGTTTCGTAGACGATCTTTGCAACTGGGGTCGAACCGATGAAACTCACGCCATCAACATCCGGATGCGACATCAAGGTCTCAACGGCATCCTTATCGCCGTGCACAAGATTGAGCACTCCAGCGGGGAGGCCAGCCTCGAGGAGCACCTCGACCATGCGCAAGCTCGCAGACGGTGTCTTATCGCTTGGCTTGAGCACGGCGGTGTTGCCGCAAGCGAGTGCGTTCGCGAGCATCCACAGCGGCACCATGACGGGGAAGTTGAAAGGAGTGATGCAGGCGACGATACCGAGCGGCTGCCGCACTGAATGCACGTCGATGCCGTTCGCCACAGTGCTGGAATGCTCCCCCTTCAGCAACTGGGGAATCCCGCAGGCATACTCGATCGCTTCTAGGCCGCGACGCAGTTCCATGCGTGCGTCCTCGATGGTCTTACCGTTCTCAAGAGTGATGAGCTGAGCGATCTCTTCCGTGTGATCGATAAGAGCCTGACGAATCGAGAACATGATCTGTTGCCGAGTTGAGAGCGGCGTCTGCGCCCATCCCTCAGCGGCGGCCTTCGCTGCAGCGACGGCGCTCTCCACTTCTGAGTCGGTCGAGATGGGTGTACGCCCAATCTCTTCGCCTGTCGCGGGGTTCCAGACCGATCGCTGCTCAGCCGATTCGCTCAGCACACGCTGGCCGGCGATGAAATTCTCTGCGATGTTCACGGGTTCTCCTCTACACGACATCGGGTTCGTCCTCGGGTGAGGACGTCTCTAAGGGCGACCGTAATTTGTGTTCTGACCGCGCCGAAGACCCAGTTGGCACCAAGATGACAGATCCAGCGTCAGCCCGCCACCATTATTGAGTCTTTGCTTAGAATAAATTAGAATCCATCACACCCTGCACCCTCAAAGGTCAGTCGCTTTGCCCGACCGAAAGCGAGAACAAATGGGCATCATACTTCCCGTGCAATCTCATGAGCCGCTCTACAAACAGGTGCGCAACGCGATTGAACAGGCCATCAGGGACGGACAGTTCGCTCAATGCCCGTTGCCCTCTTCCCGCGCTCTGGCGGACGAACTGAGCATCTCACGGAATACCGTGAACCTCGCATACCAGGAGATGCTTTCTGAGGGGCTCATCGTGAGCGAGGAACGCGTCGGTTACCGGGCGAATACGGCAATACTCAGCTCTTCACCCGGGCACGCGCAGGAGAAGAACCCGCCCGAACCGAACACGGTCGATTGGAGGCGCCACCTGCAGACCCAAGCGCAGGCCCCTCTCCCTGAGATCCAAAAGGACTACGACTGGCAGGCCTACCCGTATCCGTTCATCTACGGGCAGGTCCCCAGTTCCTCGTTTCCGACCACCGCATGGAACCGCGCCCTGCGCACCTCCATGGAATACCCGCACGTGCATTGGAGCCTGCGCGACGGAGGCTCCAGTGACGATCCCCTCCTCGTCGAGCAGCTCCGAACGAATGTGCTCGCCTCCCGAGGCATCCGCGCCGCACCCGAGGAGATACTCGTCACTCTCGGCGCCCAAAACGGTCTCTTTCTCGCTGCCCGCTCCTTGCTCGGTCCAGGTGATCGCGCTGTAGTCGAAAACCCGGGGTATCCGGATATCGCCCATATTCTCGCAGCGACCAAAGCCCGGGTCACCCCGATTGAGGTGGATCGTGACGGACTATGCGTCGGGGACATCCCGCGCACGACCAAGCTCATCGCCGTGACGCCCAGTCACCATTTCCCAACCAATGTCGGGTTGAGTGAGGAACGAAGAGGACTCCTTCTCCAAGCGGCGAGTGACAACGACTCCCTGATCCTCGAAGACGACTACGACTCGGAACTGCGCTACACAGGGCGCGCAGCTCCAGCGCTCAGAGCGGTGGATCGCGAACGCGTAATCTACGTCGGAAGCTTTTCGAAGTTCCTTGCGCCCGGACTCCGCATCGGCTATGTCGTCGCAGCACCGGAGCTGATCGAACGGATGCGTCACGAACGGCGATACAGCGTCCGCCACGCGCCCGGCCAGATCCAACGAGCGCTCGCACTAATGATCGAGACTGGCGACTACCAGCGGGTGCTCAGACGGTACCGTCTTTCCCTTCGCGACAAATGGGAAGCAATGAACAGTGCTCTTCGCTTCATCATCGGTAGAGACTTCCTGCCGTCGACCGGCGGCACCAGCGTGTGGGTGCCGCTTCCCGATCACGTCAGGGCAGACGCAGTCGTTCTCGAAGCCGCGAAACGAGGGGTCCTCGTGGAATCCGGTGCACCGTGCTTCACTGCAGAACACCCCGATCGGCAGCGCTTCCTCCGCGTGGGATACGCGGCCATACCGATCGAGGCGATACTCCCCGGATTACGAGTCCTCGCAGATGTCATACACGACGAACGCAAGCAGACGAAGCGCTGAACGCATGCGTGGCGACCTCTTGGACTCAGTGAATGCGATGCCCCTGGATCTACTGCAATCCGAAAACACCTGCGAGGCTGGCCAATCAAAGTCACCGGAAGTGAGCGAGTACATGTCTGATTTTATTGACCTCAACGGCGAGGCTCAGAGCTTCGGCGACACCGAGGCGCAGCGCCTGGTGCGTGAGAACGACCGCGGCTACGTCTTTCACTCGTGGTCGGCGCAGGGCCAGATCAACCCCCTGCCCGTCGCGAAGGGCGAAGGCGCCAGGTTCTGGGACTACGACGGCAAGGAATACCTCGACTTCTCCTCCCAGCTCGTGAACCTGAACCTCGGACACCAGCACCCCGGCCTGGTCAAGGCGATCCAGGAGCAGGCCGGCCGGCTCGCGACGATCCAGCCCGCGTTCGCGAACGATGTGCGCGGCGAGCTCGCCAAGCGCATCGTCGAGCACTCCTTCGAGGGCGCGCGCTCGGTATTCTTCACCAACGGTGGCGCCGAGGCGATCGAGTATGCAGTGCGCCTGGCGCGCCAGTCGTCGGGCAAGCGCAAGATCCTCTCGCGCTACCGTTCGTATCACGGCTCGACCGGCACCGCGATCACCATGACCGGTGAGCCGCGCCGCTGGGCCAACGACGTCATCGACGGCGAGGTCGTGCACTTCTTCGGCCCCTACGCCTACCGTAGTGCGTTCTGGGCTGAGACCCCCGAGCAGGAGACCGAGCGGGCGCTCGCGCACCTCGAGCAGCAGATCCAGCTCGAGGGCCCCAGCACGATCGCCGCGATCGTGCTCGAGACCGTCACCGGCACCAACGGCGTGCTAGTGCCGCCGCCCGGCTATCTGCCCGGCGTGCGCGCTCTGTGCGACAAGTACGGCATCCTGCTGATCTGCGACGAGGTCATGGTCGGCTTCGGCCGCACCGGCGAGTGGTTCGCTTACCAGGGCTTCGACGTCAAGCCAGATCTCGTGACCTTCGCGAAGGGCGTCAACTCGGGGTACGTGCCGCTCGGCGGCGTCGTCATCAGCGAGGCGATCCACCAGGCGTTCGAGGATCGCGCCTTCCCGGGCGGCCTGACGTACTCGGGGCATCCGCTCGCGTGCGCAGCGGGCGTGGCGACGTTCGACATCTTCGAGCAGGACGGCATCCTCGAGCGGGTGTGGGACCTCGGAGCGCGGGTGATCGAGCCGCGTCTGCGCGAGATCGCGGCGAAGCACCCCTCGGTGGGAGAGTACCGGGGCAAGGGCCTGTTCTGGGCGTTGGAACTGGTGAAGAATCGCGACACTCGGGAACCGTTGGTGCCTTTCAACGCGAGCGGCGAAGCCGCAGCTCCCATGAATGCTGTTGTGACCGCATGCAAGCGGGCGGGCGTCTGGCCTTTCGTTCAGTACAACCGTGTCCAGATTGCCCCGCCACTGATTATCGGCGAGGAGGACCTCCTGAAGGGCCTCGCTCTCATCGACGAAGCACTCGAGATCGCCGACTCCCACTGCACCGCTGGATAGGCACGAAACCACGGCCCGAGAAGAAATGAAGAAACAAGGACGGCAACGATGCTACTGACCCGCTCAGAATTGAACGATCTGGACGATTACTTCGACCTGGGCGATTACCATCGCCCGGTCACCACGTCATCACCCGAAGCCCAGACATGGTTCGACCGGGGTCTGATCTGGTGCTACTCCTTCAACCACGAAGAGGCGGTCCTCTGCTTCGAACGTGCCACCGAGCTGGATCCTTCTTTTGCAATGGCTCACTGGGGAATCGCATATGCGCAAGGGCCGAACTACAATAAGACCTGGGAGGCCTTCGACGGCGAGGATCTTCGGGCCTCGGTCGCACGCACGCATCAAGAGATCGAGCGGGCGCAGGAGCTTTCCAGTTCTGCCTCCAAGCTTGAACAGGCGCTTATCGATGCTCTCGCCAAACGCTACCAAGCAGCCGCAGCCGACGAGATCTCTCCCGCGTGGAACGAGGATTACGCCGAGGCGATGGGCAAGGTCTACGCCGAATTCTCTGATGATCTCGAGGTCGCCGCCCTCTACGCCGAAGCTTTGATGAATCTGACTCCGTGGAAGCTTTGGAATGAGCGCACCGGCGAGCCAGCGCCGGGTTCGCATGCTCTGAAAGTCCGTGAAATTTTCGACCGGGCGTTGGAATTGCCCGGCGGCAAGTCGCACCCAGGGATCCTGCACTTCTACATCCATCTCATGGAGATGTCGTCAACGCCGGAAGCGGCCATTCCTATCGCGGATCGTCTGCGCGGGCTGATCCCGGACGGCGGCCATATGCACCACATGCCGAGCCACCTTGACGTGCTATGTGGCGATTTCCGTCGAGCCATCACTTCGAACAGTGATGCGATCGTCGCGGATGAGAAATACCGTCGACGCAGAGGCGCAATGAACTTCTATACGCTCTACCGTTCTCACGACTACCACTTCCGCATCTATGCGGCGATGTTCGTCGGGCAGTCGGAAGTCGCGCTAGAGACCGCAGCCCAGCTTGAGGCCTCCATCCCAGAGGACCTGCTGCGCGTCACCTCGCCTCCGATGGCCGACTGGCTCGAAGGTTTCATCGCGATGCGTGTGCATGTGCTTATCCGGTTCGGGCGCTGGCAGGAGATACTTGACCTGCCGTTCCCTGAAGATTCAGGGCTCTACTGCGTGACTACCGCTATGCAGCACTACGCTCGTGGGGTCGCGCTCGCCTCACTGAGCAGAATCGAAGAGGCAGAGGCTGAGCGAGAACTATTTAGGATGGCAGTCACGAAAGTCCCGGAAAGCCGGACACTGTTCAACAACATCTGCCTCGACATCCTCGAAGTCGCCGCTTCGATGCTCGACGGAGAACTCGAGTACCGCAAGGGCAATTACGAAGCAGCGTTCGCGCATCTTCGCCGTTCAATCGAGATCGACGACGCGCTTCCCTACGACGAGCCATGGGGGTGGATGCAGCCTACGAGGCACGCCTACGGCGCGCTGCTTCTCGAACAAGGGCACGTTGAAGAAGCGGCAGCAGTCTACGCCGCAGATCTCGGGTTCAATTCGTCGCTACCGCGCGGCCAGCAGCACCCAGGCAACGTTTGGGCGCTACACGGCTACCATGAGTGCCTGCAGTTACTCGGACGCGACGCCGAGGCCGTGCTCGTCGGCCACCAACTCAAGATCGCGGTTGCGATGGCGGATGTGCCCATCGAAGCCTCTTGCTTTTGCCGTTTGAGTGCAATCGGGGCTGAGCAGACCTCTGGCACCCCAAGCTGCTGCACTGTTACGGCGACTCGCGGGTAAGCTCGATCCTCGGGCAACAAGGCCGGCCTTCAGATTCTCCGATGGAAATGGTAATGGCGTTGCTCGCAACCTGCGGCTTCGCAGCGGGCTGGCTCCCTCGAGCTGCAGAAGGATGGAGCGCACGTCTGCTCTCTGCGGTCGTCTGGATTGGGATGCTCCTCGCAGCAGGACCCACAGCTGCGATAGTCCGTTTGGCGGCTACTTTGTGCATCATCGTTGGGGTGATTCTCGATGCTGTCGTGACGGGAAGGCTATCTCGACCGACGTCCGGCGTTGATCTCCATCTCCTCCACCGAGGCATCGGCTCGTTGCTCATGATCCCGTGCCTTCTCGGAGTCAGCTCCTCATCGGAGACGATCGGAGCGACAGCACACCAAGGACACATGCCGTCCGCACATGTCGTCATCGCTTTCTTCGCGCTGCCGTATTTGGTTGCCTCCATTTGGTGGGCGATCAAGTCGTACTCCGACTTCAGAGCCCGCCGCTCTCCTGCCAGATGGGCAGATCTCGTTGGAAACGGCAGCATGACAGCGATGGTGGCGATGATGCTCGCGATGTAAACCAGGTCGCTTCCTCCACCCACTATCGATCTCTTACTCGCGGTGGACTTCACAGAGTCAGATCACCTCGGAAAGGGCAATCCGTTCTGGTATATTGAGCCGTAACTCAAAAAAGCATCTGCGTTCGTTTGGAGGAACAGTGAAGACACATTATGAATTGATCGTGGTCGGTGCCGGGGCCGGGGGACTCAACGCCTCGCTCGAGGCCGCCGGACTAGGCAAGGACGTACTCGTCATCGAGAAGTTTCGTCCCGGCGGTGAATGTACCTGGTCGGGATGCATCCCGAGCAAAGCGCTGATTCAGATCGCCGATGCGTATCATCATGCCGCGCAGTTCGGCGTTGGGCCCGTGGACGGCCGAGCGGTCATGGAGAAGGTTCGCGCCCTCACCTTGACCGCCCATCAAGCAGAGGCCGTCGAAGTGCTCGAGTCTGCGGGCATCTCATACCTGAATGGTGAGGCACGTTTCGTAGATGCGCATACCGTCGAGGTCGAAGGGCAACGACTGAGCGCGGATCGGTTCGTCGTCGCAACCGGTTCTCAGCCAGCCGTGCCCCCGATTCCGGGCCTGCTCGAGGTGGCACCGCTTACGAATCAGAGTGTTTTCACAATGGATGAGCTGCCCGGATCCCTGATCGTTCTGGGCGCCGGTGCGATCGGTGTGGAACTCAGCCAGGCCTTCTCACGCCTCGGCGTCAAGGTCTCTCTGGTCGAGATGGCCGAGCGCATCCTCCCCCGCGAAGAGCCCGAATTGTCAGGCATTCTCGCCGAGACCCTCGCATTCGAAGGCGTGGACGTACGCACCTCCACCACCGCCATCAGCGCAAGCCGCTGCGAGAGCAAAACTCATCTGACAGTGACACACGAAGGGGAAGAGAAAACTCTCTCTGCGTCGCGCATCCTCGTTGCCCTGGGGCGAAAAGCGGATACCGAGGATCTGGGACTCGACGCGGCTGGAGTCGAGGTAGTACGTGGCACTGTGAGGACCAACGAGCATATGCAGACTTCCACCTCGCACATCTATGCGGCTGGCGACATCGTGGGCCCGTACCAGTTCTCGCATATGGGCGGACGGCAAGGGCGAGTCGCGGTCAGGCACATGTTCAACCAGCCAGGTGACACTATGACCAACGAGTACGCCTGGTGCACCTTCACACATCCCGAGCTTGCACGCACAGGCATGCTCGAAGACGAAGCAAGGGCCCGTTACGGAGAAAACGTGCGCGTCTGGGAATCGAACTACAGCGACGCGGATCGTGCGGTTGTCGATGAGCACACCACCGGCAAGATCATTGTCATCACTGACGCCGAAGACCAGATCCTTGGAGCGAGCATCCTCGGAGAACGAGCCTGCGAACTCCTCGGCGAGATTCAAACTCTGAAACAATCGCGACTTCCCGTCACGACGATCCGCGAGCTCGTGCATCCCTATCCGGGCTACGGCGAGGCTCTCACAGCACTCAGCAAACGGGAATAGACGCCTCCCTACTCAAGCACCCGCAACGAAAGGATTCCCTGAGGATGAGTACCGGAGCCCAGAGCGAAATACAGCTGGAGAACGAGTTCTTCCGCGTCACAAAATGGACAATCGCCCCAGGTAGTGTGATCCCCATGCACCTCCATGAGCACGAATACGTGGTCACACCCCTTGTCGATGGCGTCATGCACGTCGTTACTTCCGACGGCGAAGAAATAGTTGCCGAGTTGGTCATGGGGGAAAGCTACTCACGGCCGTCGGGTTCTGAACACCGGATTGAGAACCGGCGATCATCCGCTGCGATCGTGTTCGTTGAGGCCGAGCGACTCTCATGACCAACACGGAAGACACTCACAACAATCTCGGCGACAACTTTCACAAGGTAAACGGCCACATTCTGGCAGATCGCATCACCGCGACCGTCACGCACGCATTCAGGAACGACCCGACCTGGTCGCCCCTGCTCGGCGCAGACACCAGCGAGTCCGGACCGGCGTACCAGTACTGGAGTCTCTTCGTTCATTCTGCGCTCCGTTACCCGTGGAGCTACAGCAATCACGACGGCACCGTAACATCGATCTGGTACCCACCAAATGCTGATGAACTCACGCCCGAAGAAACGGCACGCTTCCCTGAATTCGCAACAGAACTTCTGGGGGCTCACAAAGCCACTGAACTCTTCCGCACTATCGAACGTTTCGACGACGCCCGACCGGCCGGAGCGTACTTCTACCTCAGCCTGCTCGCGGTCCATCCGACACAACGTGGCAGCGGTCTCGGCTTACGCCTCCTGGCAGAGAATCTACAAGTGCTCGACGCTCTCGGCGTGCCAACATACTTGGAATCATCAAACCCCCAGAACGATGAAAAATATCGGCGCCTGGGATACCAGCAACACGGAACCATTGCCCTGCGCCATGACTTTACGATCACCACTTTTTGGAGAGACCCCGCTGTGGGGAGTTGAGTTCCGTCGCTGGCGCGACTAGCTCCGGCAAGAGCCGTCAGAAAGTCGAATGGAAGCCACCGAGGGAGGCGTTGAACTTGATCCCGTCGGCAGAAACCGTGACACGGCGTCAGCGTTGACGCGGTGCTAACAAGAGACTGGTACGCCACCCTCGGGGTAGTCCGATGAGGCGCATCTGCGCACCTGTTCAATGTGACGGTTTCAATCAGGGTGATGACAGCCGGTGAGGGATACCGGTACCTGCTGAACTCTGTCGTCATCGGTGATGGTGACCGAGATGCTGTTTCCGCGCTGAATCGTTACTACTTGCAGGTGGGTACGCCACCGGGCGTCTGGGCAGGATCGGGGCTCAGTGCACTTTCCGGAGCCCTAGTAACTGGCGAAGCCGTGACTGAGGAGCAGCTGCGACGGCTTATGGGCTATGGGCAGGATCCGAACTCGGGTGAGCAGCTTGGTCGTCCGTACCGGAAGTTCGCCACCACCTCGGAGCGAGTCCGGCGTCGCATCGATAAGCTCTCCGAGGGCCTCACTGATGACGAGCGTGCGGAACAGGTCGGGTTAATCGAGGCTGAGGAAGCAGCGAAGCCGACTGGAGCGCCGGTTGCCGGTTTCGACCTCACGTTCTCGGTTCCAAAGTCCGTGTCCACGCTGTGGGCGGTCGCCGACGGCGGAAATCAAGCGTTGATCGCGCAGGCGCATTATGTCGCGATCCAGGACGTGATCGAGCTGCTGGAACGCGATGTCGCGGCGACGAGGGTAGGTGCTAAGGGTCCGCGTGGTGCGGTCGCGCAGGTGCCGGTACGGGGCGTGATTGCGGCGGCGTATGACCATTACGACTCACGGGCATCTGATCCGCAGTTGCACACGCATGTCGTGGTCGCGAACCGAGTGCAGGCAGTACGGGATGGGAAATGGCGCACCCTCGACTCCCGCGCGCTGCATGCTGCGGTGATGGGGCTGTCGGAGCATTACAACGCCGTCCTCGCCGATCGAATCACGACGCTGCTCGGTGTCGGGTGGGAGGCACGCGAACGCGGCGCGGGCCGGTCCACCGCGTGGGAGATCGCCGGTGTCTCGCAAGAGTTGATGGATGAGTTCTCTTCCCGGACCCGTGATATCGAGCAGGTCAAAGACCGTCTCGTCGCCGACTACGTCGAAAAACATGGCAGGCAGCCTTCCCCGAAACTGCTGTGGCAGTTCCGCCAACAGGCGACCCTCGAGACCCGGCCGCCGAAACAGCAACACTCATTGAGCGAGCTCACCGCGCAATGGCGAGACCGCGCCACACAGGTGCTCGGCGAAGACGCGCCCACCTGGGCTGCCGCGCTCCTCGCAGGCAGTACCGCTGATCCGTTGCTGCGGGCCGATGACATCCCGCTGGATGACCTGAATGCGGTGGCTGCGGTCGTGGTGGAGCGGGTGGCTGATCGGCGGGCGTCGTGGAAGCGGTGGAACCTCCACGCCGAGGCCGTCAGACAGACGATGGGGCTGCGCTTTGCCACCGCGCAGGATCGTGATGCGATCACACGGCAGATTGTTGACGCCGCCGAACAAGCTTCCCTCAGGTTGACGCCGCCGGAGCTTGCGTCGAGCCCGCCCGTGTTCCAGCAGCCTGATGGTGTGAGTGTGTTCCGTCCAAAGGCCTCCACGGTCTACTCCTCGGAACGGGTGCTCGAAGCAGAAGACCGGCTTCTCGCCGCTGCTGAGAACCGTATGGCCCCCACGGTGCCGCTCGCCTGGATTGAACAGGCAGCGCGAACGAAGAACAAGGACGGGTACTCGTTGTCGTCCGATCAGGAGCAGGCGATCTCGAAGATCGGGATCTCCGGACGCGCCCTCGATGTTCTCGTCGGGCCCGCAGGGACTGGGAAGACCACCACCATGCGAGCTCTCCACCAGGCATGGGAGAGACACCACGGCCAAGGCTCAGTCATCGGGCTCGCACCATCAGCTGCAGCAGCCGAAGTACTCGCCGAGGATTTGGGTGTGTCGACGGAGAACACAGCGAAGTGGCTCCACGAACACCGCCACGGCAACTGGAATCTCACCGCCGGTCAGCTCGTCATCATCGACGAAGCATCCCTCGCAGGAACCCTCGCCCTCGACACCATCACCGCCCACGCCCAAGAAGCGGGCGCGAAAGTGCTGCTCGTCGGCGACTGGGCACAACTCGCCGCGGTCGACGCGGGCGGGGCATTCGGGATGCTGGTCCGTGAACGCGACGATACCCCGGAGCTCACTGACGTGCGCCGGTTCCGAAACGAGTGGGAGAAACACGCCTCCCTAGGCTTGCGCATCACCGCGACGTAGTGAAAAAAGAAGCCGTTCGCATGGACCCGCCCTCGCAATGGGCGTCAAAGTTTGATGTTGTCAAGTCATTGACAGAAGATGATCAGAGTATCGTTTACATCAACAGCGCGCGTGGTGTTGTAAGCGATGCTATGCAGTTCGCCGAGGGTCTAGAGGAGGTCCGAGACCCTCGAATTGAAGAGTTGATGAACTTCGCTGGTGAGCATGTGCATGACAAGTATTTTCTCATCAGCTGCTTGCGGAAGGGCGTCGCTTTCCATCACGGCCGCATGCCACAAGACCTTCGTGAACGAATCGAGAATCTGTACGCAGCTCAGGACTCGCCTTTGAAGTATGTCTTCTGCACTTCGACACTTCTTGAGGGTGTCAACCTTCCAGCCAAGAATATTTTCGTGCTTAGTGACCAGCACGGTTTAAGAGATCTCACCCAAATGGACTTTGAAAACCTTATCGGACGCGCTGGACGACTTACCTTTGACTTCTCGGGGAATGTTGTCTGCGTGCGAGACACTGAGAACGCTTGGAGCGGAAAGACCAAGAACCTGATTGCAAACACCGAGCCCCTTGAAGCTAAGAGCTTCCTTGTGAACCCCGTCCCTAGGCGAAAGAAGGAGTTCACCGATATTGAGAAATCGTTGGCTCGTGAACCTCTGCCCAAGGATCGATCAGCTGACTCGATACGAACCAGTCGCCAATATGCGTCAATCCTGACGCTTCATGAAATCGAAGGTCAAACATCTGGGCTGAAGACATTGTTTCTCGATCGAATAGCCCAAGGAAAGGAGCAACTCCACAAGGTTGCCTCGGAGCTTACCGTGCCATCACGAGTTCTTCGGCGGACTCCAGATATCGCCGCGCACTATCAAGAAGAAGTGTGGAAGCGCGTTCAGTCCCAAAGTGACTTTGCCCCGTTGATTGGCGAAGGTGACGACCTCTCTGAGAACGCTACCTACCTGTCGGTCCTTCATCGCCTTTATGAGCAGTACAACTGGGGGAAGGAAGAGTCGGTTGGCACCTATAAGTTGGTTCCTTCCCGCAAGAAGGCGACCGACTCGCTGGAGCCGACTCATGCACGTCTCAGATACTGGGCTAATCTCATGCGCAACTGGGTTGCGGGAAAACCGCTGCATCTCATTATCAGATCTTCGATCTTATATTTCAGGGATGAAGGAGAGATCACGATTCGTGACTTTTCATCCCCGAGTACGTACAAAACCGTACCGTTCATTGAGAGTGACACGGTGCTGATCAACCAGATAATCGAGGACGTCCTGCTGGACATTGAAGTCGGTTTGAGGTTTCGAATCATGCGCTATCTTCAAAACTTCTACGACATCTCGGTGGCCGCACAAGGACAACCGAAAGCTGGTGTGGATCTCGCCAGCCTTGTTGAGTACGGAACTCAGGATCTGGTCGCTGTAGCTCTCCAAGATGCTGGGCTTTCCCGCAACGCGAGCGTTGCTCTCTCCTCACAGTTCCGAGATGCCGTCGAACTCTCAGATTCGGGTGATCTCGTCGATATCGAACTAACCAGAGTCCTGGCAGGTCTAGAAAACAATGATGAACTGGCCCAGGAAGTGCGCCAGATTTTTGGGGAGGTAGAGGAGCATGGTGTCAATCAAGGCTAGCTTTCGGTGTCCACGAGGAGTATCGGCCTAGCGTGGGTTTTTAGTTGCGCGCTCGTTCGACATCTCTTCGGGTACGAGTAAATGAGAGTCTCTCAACCGTGGAAGAGACAAGCGTCGTTTCACCAACGGCCACCCAAGCCCCGTAAGCGCCGCCTCCAGTCAGCGCACCGTGATTTTGGCCGAGACACGAACAAGTGCAGTCGTCACCGGTCGCTGCTTGACAGCGGGTATCGCACTGTTCATGGATGTTGAAGTCCACCTCAACCCTGACCTGCCCGACGCGCACAGCCAGTGCATCGACGACATCCCGAAAATGTGCACGTGCAACGGCCCAATGCCCATCCCAGCCACGCGGACCCGTCACCCACTGAGGACGGATGCGAGCCCCCAAGGTGTCTTTCAGCCATTGCCGATTGGTTGGTTCTCCCTCTCGCGGCTTGCGTAGCCCACTAATTTCAATGCGACCTGAGACCGGTCGGAAGGCCTCAACCATGTCTCGACAATACCGGCATCCCCGGAAGTAGGTATTGTAACTCTGGGAGTGTCGTACCTGCTTCGACAAAGAGGGAATCATGCTTCCACAAACCCCACGTATACTCCTGACGGATCTGCCGGAAGCTACCAGGAGCCGGGTGTTTAGCCGGTGCATTGGGAAGCGTTGATGTAACGATCGGGAAGTGCGAGCGCGCGTACCTGGAAGCGGTTGCGCGCTCGCACTTTTGGCTCAGTTGGCGGTGTCGTCGGCGAGGTGGCGGCGCAT